>Ga0134124_10000052_pt1 | contig 121636 bp, 122 predicted proteins | sample KB304_FD_96880 | JGI IMG/M metagenome (GOLD analysis project Ga0134124, IMG submission 96880) | Terrestrial soil microbial communities without Nitrogen fertilizer from Kellogg Biological Station, Michigan, USA - KB3-0-4 | ecosystem: Environmental > Terrestrial > Soil > Unclassified ...
CACCATATAATCCGTGGTAGACCATTTGCTTCCCGAGTCGTCCGTTGTGGGAATATTCAAATTCATATACCGGCTCAACTCCTGAAGACACACCGGCGATCAAACTCGTTGTACCGGTCGGGGCGATTGTCAGAAGAACGGCATTGCGAATCCCCTGTTTGTAAATCTTCTCCCGAATTTCTTTCGGTAATGCCTTAATGTGGTAGCCTTTTTGATATTGATCGCGCTCATATTTGGGGAACGCTCCTTTTTCTTTGGCAATATCTGCAGACGCAGTGTATGCATTGTCACGAAGTGTTTGGAAAATCTTCTTTGAAACTTTTTCAGATTCTTCTGAACCGTAACGAATCTTCATTTTGATGAAAGTGTCGGCAATACCCATGATCCCAAGACCCGTTCTGCGAATATCTTTGGCGACTTTTTCATTCTCTGCAAAGAAATAGTGCGTATCATCGATAACATTATCAAGAAAACGCATCGCAATTTTGACATCTTTCCCGAATTGCTCATAGTCAAACCACCCTGCTTTGTCATTGACCAAATCATCCTCACGGACATACGCTGCTAAATTCATCGCACCCAAGTTGCACACAGCCCATGCGCCAAGCGGCTGCTCTCCGCATGGATTAGTTGCCAGCAATTTTTCAAAGTACCACGTATTTGATCTCTTGTTTGAACGATCCAAGAAGTGAAGTCCCGGCTCAGCCGATCTCCAGGCTGCTTCACAAATCAAATTCCAGAGATATGATGCCTTGACGGTTTTGTAGACTTTCACCTTGCCACCCGCAGCTTTCCAGCCATGAATATCGCCGTCCCATTTCTTGTCGTAGTTCGGGTCGTCAAGATCAGGATACAAAAGATCCCAATCGGCATCCTTCTTCACTGCTTCCATAAAGTCATCGGAGACGCAAACAGAAAGATTGGCTCCGTTAATTTTGGTGAGATCTTGTTTGACGGTAATAAATTCTTCAACATCCGGATGCCAGTCATGAATCATAAGCATCAGCGCACCGCGGCGTGATCCGCCCTGCTGAACAATATCTTTGGTTGCAAGTGAGTAGAGTTCTGCCCAATTCATCGGACCGGAGGAAAATCCATTTACCTTTTTGACACGAGCTCCTCGGGGACGAAGCCCTGAGAGATTAAGTCCGACGCCGCCGCCGTGTGCCATAATCTCAATCATCTGCGTCAGATTTTGCATGATGCCGCCTCTGGAGTCAGGAGGATTTGGGATCACAAAACAATTGAAGTAGGTGACGTCAAAGCCGGTACCCGCACCTGCAAAAATACGACCGCCCGGAAGAAATTTGAAGCCTTCCATGACATCATAGAATTCTTTTTCCCATTTCTTCTTATTTGCAGCCGTCTTCTCAACGCTTGCGATTCCCCTTGCGACCCGTCTCCACATCTCATCAGGTGTGGATTCAAGAGGATTCCCCTCTTTATCTTTCAAGGAATATCGATCTAAAAATACTTTTTCTCGTACACCGTCTAATTTCATAATTGTTTTTATTGTCTTACTGAAATTTGATTCAGTTTTTGGACTTCTTTTTCAAAATCCTCTACATCAACAAATCTTCTAAAAACACTCGCGAATCTTATATAAGCAACTTTATCAAGTTTTTTCAAGCGTTTCGCGACCATTTCGCCGATTAACTTACTTTCGACCTCAAGAGACCCGAGACTTCTCAATTCCCTTTCGATCTCTGTCAACATTGTCTCGATAACGTCGGTCGGAATAATGGTCTTCTCACATGCTTTGAGCAAACCGCTTTTCAATTTCTCGCGGGCAAATTGCTCCCGCCTGTTATCCCTCTTAATAACAACGAGCTGAACATTTTCAATTCTCTCGTATGTTGTGTAGCGCTTCGAGCAAGCCGTACAGGATCTTCGACGTCGTATCGTATCCATGTCCGAACTTTCCCGCGTTTCTACTACTTCTGATTGTTTGTTGCCGCAATATGGACAGTGCATAGTTTGGTCACTAGTCATTGGTCTTTAGTCTCATGACTAATGCCAATCCATGTAGCGCAAGAAAAATCATATGACACTACATCTATGGCGTCAACTACAAACTTCTGTACCAAAGATGATCACCAGCCTTAACTGTATACTTTTTAGGACTATTTTCTTACACAAGACAGCAAGGTGTTAAAAAAAGTAATTCAAAACATCCGAAAAGGGCGCTAACTCCGATGCAACGTTTTTACTTTTTTACCGAATTCTTTTAACTTCTCAAGCCTGGACGCGTATGCTTTTTGGTCGTCTCCTTTTGTTGCCAAAACCATGCTTCTGACAACTTCCTGGTGTTTTAAGTTGGCAATAAATAATTTTTGCGTTAACGCCTGACTTTCCATCCCCTGTTTTTTTGCTTCCTCAGTTTTCTTGATTGCATTGTCAAAATAGGCTAAAGCTTGATCTAATGATGAAAAAATTTCCGTTTTTTCTTTTTTTTGATCAAAAAGTGCCTGACTTATTGCAAGGTATTTATCTGTCTGTAGTAAATCAAATTCTGCCTTTTTGAGGGGCCCGGTGATGAGAAATCCTGCAATAACATCTCTTATAGTTTTAAAAAAGTACAACGGGTTACCCGGTAAAATTCCCGGATAAGGAAGCGCATAGCTAATCGGTGTTGGCGTCGGCACACCGCTTACCGATACTTCCTGAGCACTCACCGACTGAAAAGCTAAAGCAAAAAACACGATAATTAAAATAATGATTCTCTTCCCCTGCATACTCGCTCCTATTCTTTTATATACCCAATCGCCTTGAGGACAGTCTGAAGGCTTTCATCCTGATTATGGGAAAATGTATTAATTACCAAATCATAATACTTCTTGTCCCAATACACCCACTCGCCGTCCCCCGCCGCATAGAGCTTGCGCCATTTTGCTAAATCGTTTGCCTCGCGCTCAAAAACTTCCGCTTTTGCATCGTCAACAGACACATTCTCACGATTTACCAAGCGATCAATACGAATTTCCGCTTGATCCGCCCCGTTCACATCTTCACAGACAACAACTACTTTAAAGACATCCTCCAGTCCTTGAGCGCAAAATCCTGCAAGCTTGCTCTCAAGAACCAATTCACGGTCATTTTGTAGAATATGCTTTTGTTTTTCGTCAAACAGAACATCTTCTTCGTCGGGCCTGAGCTTGGTATCTTTATTGGAAACATTCATTTGTTTTCTGATTGCTTCCCAAAAAATATCGCCTCCTTCAAGACGCTTCCATTGTAATTCTTTCGCGAGATTTTTGGCGAGGGACGTTGAGCCCGCGCCGATTCTGCCGGAAACAGTAATAATGCGTGTATGAGAGAAAGTATCAGAATTGCCCATAATGTCAGTAAAATTCAAAGTGAAAAGTAATTATATATAAAAAACTTTCAACTTCAATAGCAACTTTTAATTTTGCGCTGTGAACTTTGCATTTTTAGGTGGCAGTTCCGTCGCTTGACGGTGTTGTTTGCCCCGGTTGCGGAGCTGGTGCAGCAGTTGGTTCGGCAGGCGGAGCAAGCGTCGGTTCCGGTTGCGCCGGAGTAGGCATGGCGGGCGCTGTCTGTACCCCTCCTTGATCAGCTAGTTCGCCAGCCTGAGGAGGAGTTTGTCCCTGCGGAGCTGAAGAAGCAGTCTTTTGTCCGACAGCAACGACTTGCTCAACCAATCGATTGGCATATCCGTATTCGTTGTCGTACCATGCAATGATTTTTAGCATATTCCCCCCTACTACTTGCGTTAATCCCAAATCAACGATACTTGAATGTGAATTCCCTATTATGTCACTTGAAACGAGCGGCTCATTTGATACTGCCATGATCCCTTTATAGACAGGGTTTTCTGCTTCCTGTTTAAGGACACCGTTTACCTCGTCAATTGTGACCTCTTTTTTCAAAAGAAAAGTAAAATCCGAAAGTGAACCGACCGGCACAGGAACTCGGATAGAAAGTCCGCCAAAAATACCCTTGAGCGGGGGAAATGCCTCACCTGCGGCGACACTGGCACCTGTTGATGTCGGAACGATGTTAAGCCCTGCAGCTCTCGCGCGACGATAGTCCTTATGTCCCCCGTCGTGTAGTTTTTGGTCTGAGGTGTAGGCATGAATTGTCGTCATCATAGCCTTATCAATACCGAAATGCTCATGAATAATTTTGGCAACAGGAGTAATGCAGTTCGTTGTGCACGATGCGTTATTAATCATTTTCTCGCCTTTGTACTCTTGGTCATTGATAGAAATAACATAGGTGCTGACCCCGTCCCCCTTTGCCGGAGCCGAGAGAACAACTGCTTTTGCTCCTGCTGTCAGATGAGTTTGTAATTTATCTGCGGTGATAAAATGTCCTGTTGATTCAATAACGACATCCACATTCAGATCTTTCCAGGGAAGCAAAGTCGGATCTTTCTGGGAATAAACGGCAATTTCTTTTCCTTGAACAACCAGATGTCCGAGGAGATCCGGTTTTGTCGTATCGGTATTTGGCTTAACGCTAACTTCCTGGGGCAAAAGACCATAGACACTGTCGTATTTCAGCAGATACATCCAGCCGGTAAGATCCGTTGAATGACCGGCATTAATAGCCACAACCTCAACCTCATCTTCATGCCATTGCAGAATTACGCGGTGGGCAATACGCCCGATTCTTCCGTAACCGTTGATAGCTACTCGTGTCATAAATAAAGTATATACAGGTCTGCAAACAATGACAAGAGGTTTATATAAAATGCTGAAAACATGTCGGGAAATTGTCCGATATATGTCGTGCATGCTCTAGAAAAAGCGACTATACTATTTTTTTTGTATGGAAAATAATAATCCTTGGACTCGCGCCATAACTCAGATTAAAAAAGCTGCCGATCTCATCTCGCTTGATCCGCTCCTGTGGGCACGTCTCATGGAGCCGGAACGAACCATCAGTGTTTCACTCCCCTTTCGAAGAGAAAATGGCGAAATCACTGTCGCACAAGGCTATCGCATCCAACACAATAGCATTCTCGGTCCGTATAAAGGCGGCATCCGGTACCACCAAGAGGTCTCCATTGATGAAATTAAAGCGTTTGCCATCCTGATGACGATGAAAAATGCCGTAGTAGACATCCCTCTCGGCGGAGGAAAAGGAGGCATAGCTATTGATCCCAAAGAACTCTCGGAGCACGAACTCGAACAACTGACGAGACTATTTACCAGACGCTTGGGAACTGCTATCGGCCCGGAAATCGATATCCCCGCTCCGGATGTTAACACGAATCCGAAAATTATGAATTGGATTGTTGACGAATATAGTGCCATGGTCGGCAAACACACACTCGGCGTCGTAACCGGCAAGCCTGTTGATCAGGGAGGATCACTCGGAAGAAACGAAGCAACCGGCCTCGGCGGAAGCTATGTCTTACTTCGCATGCTCGAGAAACTGAAGAAAGATCCGAAAGACCTCACGGTTGCGGTTCAGGGATTCGGCAATGTCGGCCGTTTTGTCGCCGGATTTCTGCAAAATGCAGGCTGTAAAATTGTTGCCCTTTCAGATTCAAAAGGCGGTATTTATGTCCCCGACGGCATCGAAAGTGTCGAGCAGGTTGAAAAATGCAAAGAAGAAAAAGGCTATCTTGCAGGCTGTTATTGTGTCGGTTCAGTCTGCGACATCAAGTATAAAGATGAGCTGAAGGGTCGGGATATTACCTCGGAAGAGCTCCTGACGCTCCCTGTTGACATCATTATTCCGGCAGCATTGGAGAACGTCATCAACCGGGAAAATGCGGACAACATTCAAGCCGGCATTATCTTAGAAATGGCAAACAGTCCTATGACGCTGGAAGCGAATGAACTCCTGAGCAAACGAGATATCACCATCATTCCCGATATTCTTGCCAATGCAGGCGGCGTCACCGTCAGCTACTTTGAATGGTATCAAAATATGCATAATCTCCACTGGACAAAGGAAGAAGTTTTTGCCAAACTAAAGACCAAGATGGAGCACGCCACAGACCAGGTTATAGCAACAAGAAATGAGCACAAAACAACGCTCCGTGAGGCAGCCTATATCGTTGCTCTGCAGCGGCTGCAAAAGCACAGCAAATAATTTTATGAAACAAACACATGTACCGACTCTGACAGACCACATCCTCAAGGAACAACGGGAAAACAAACACGCCACAGGCAACTTTAGTATCCTTCTAAACCAACTTGAGAATGCGGGCAAAGTTATCGCAAGCCATGTCAAAGCATCGGGATTGGTTGACATTTTGGGCAAAACAGGCAAAACAAATACATTCGGTGAAGAGGTCCAAAAACTGGACGAATTCGCCAATGACCTTCTCATTAATACACTTATTTCAAGCGGCACAGTCCATGCTGTCGTCTCGGAAGAAGAAAAAGAACCGATTTTCGCACCCAAAGAAACCGCCGGAGACTACATCGTCTATTTTGATCCGCTTGACGGATCTTCAAACATTGATACCAACTGTCCTATCGGAACAATCTTTTCTATCTATCATAAAAAGGACGGCATTCTTCAGGAGGGACGCAAACAAGTTGCTGCAGGCTACATCATTTACGGTTCGAGCGTTATGTTTGTCTACTCCGTGGGGCATGGCGTTAATGGCTTCACGCTTGATCCTGCGGTCGGCAGTTTTCTTCTTTCGCACCCCGATATACAAATCCCCTCTTTTGGTGAGATTTATTCGATAAATGAAGGTTATGAACATATGTTTGCACAGTCAGTCCAAAATTACTTACAGGCAGTAAAAATAGAAGGGAAATCACGCGGACGATTCGTCGGCTCCCTCGTCGCCGATGCGCATCGAACATTTATTAAAGGCGGTATTTTCCTCTATCCTGTCTATAAAAATCATCCGGAAGGCAGGCTGCGCCTGATGATTGAAGTAAATCCTTTTGCTTTTCTGACAGAGCAGGCAGGCGGCAAAACGCTCGGCATAGGCAAAAACAGCCCTCTTGAAACCGTACCGACGCACATTCACGACCGGTCTCCCTTTATCATGGGGAGTCCCAAAAACATCGACGCATTTCTCCGCTTTCTATAATGACAAAAATTACCTATATTGATGAGGTTACTATTACTGATAAACAGGTGTTTTTACGTGTCGACTTTGACGTCTCGCTCCACGATAATTACACTATCTCTGACGACATCCGCATCAAACAAAAACTCCCGACACTCAAACTGTTATTAAAAAACCGCAATCGTATCATTTGTGTTTCAAAGCTCAATCGTCCGAAAGATCGATCACCACACCATTCAATGCACGTCGTTGCCGAGCGGCTCCAAACTTATTTCCCTGAATACACAGTGCGACTCATAGATGATTTTTTGACGGAAAATCCTGAAACCTTTACAAAACAAACCGAAAAAGAAATTCTTGTACTTGAAAATATCCGATTTTATCCGGAGGAAAAAAATAACGACCCTGTATTTGCCAAAAAACTCGCCGACCTTGCCGATGTTTATGTCAATGATGCGTTTGCTATGTGCCACCGGACTGAGACGTCAATTGTCGACGTGCCGATGCTGCTCCCCTCTTACGGCGGACTTGAATTAAAAGAAGAAATAACGGCTCTCAACAAAGCAATCCAGCACCCCAAGCGTCCGCTTGTGGCAATCATCGGCGGTGCAAAAATCTCTACAAAAATAACGCTTATCTCAAAACTAATTGAACGTGCAGATGCGGTCATTCTCGGCGGCGGACTTGCCAATGTTTTCTTCAGAGCACAACGTTATAGTATTGGGAAAAGCATCGGAGAATACGAGATGGTCTTAAAAGCCCGTCAACTCCTCTTTCTGGCAGCACAAAAGAAAACTTCAATCATCCTGCCGACAGACGTCATAATAGGTGATCCTAAAAATAAAGATAAAGCTGGAGAAATTAAGATGATTGGGGAAAAAATTCCCTCAAATCTTTCTATCCTTGATATCGGTCCCGACTCCAAAGCGAAATTCGGTGCAATTATTGCATCCGCTCGGACGATCATCTGGAACGGCCCTGTCGGACTTTTTGAAAATCCGACTTATAGACATGGCACTGACTTTATCTATTATGCTATCGCGCATAACCCCAATGCGACCTCTCTTGTCGGCGGCGGCGATACACTGGCTGCAATAAATAATAAAAAATACTTGGAGAAAATTACTCACATTTCAACAGGCGGCGGTGCGATGCTGGAATTTATCGAAAAAGGTACCCTCCCCGGAATTGAAGCACTGAAACACTAAAGTTGCTCAAGTATTGTTTCAAGTTTTGTCACGTCTTCAATAATATATTTCACTCCCATCTCTTCTGCTTCCTTACGAGACAAATGGCCGGTTAAAACGACAATCGGTGTGACCCCGGCATTTTGTGCCATTTCAACATCATGCTTGGCATCTCCAACCATAACTGTTTCTTCTTTTTCTACTCCTGCTTTTTCCATCAATGACAAAATCATAAAAGGATGCGGCTTGACCTGTGAAGCGTCTTTCAAATCTTGTGAAGTAAGAATGGGAGAGAACACATCAGGAATTTCAAACTTCGGCATTATTTTTTCTCGTAACAACTTAGGGTGTACACCGGTTGCTAAAGATAACGTATATTGCTTATGCAAACGGAGAAGCAGCTCTTTTGTCCCTGAGGTAATTTGTAATTTATCAACAAAAGAGACACCAAAGAGATGGGCAAGATACGCTGCATATCCTCGTTCTCTTTGCTCAGGATGCTCTTTCAGTAACTCATCAATCTCCGCCTGATAGGTCTGCCCCCATCGTGCAAGAATTCGCTTTTTTTCTTCCTCGGGAGATAAATGAATACTCAAATCCTCAAGCATTGCATGATAACAGGCAAAGTATCCCTCTTTCGATCCAAGAGTGAAGACATCATCCCAATCAAAAATAATGAGCTTAATCATCAGTCTGTGAACTCCTGACTGAACATTTTCCCGTAGATTCCTCCATCGATCACGCCAATGCCGATTTTGTTAAAATGAGAGTTAAGAATATTGGCACGATGACCGGGACTGTTCATGAGTCCCTCCATCGCAAGATCCGTGCTCGGCGCGAGAGCCAAATTTTCTCCTGCATATGTATAGACAATATCTCCTTTATCCATTCTGTCAAACGGCGATTGCCCGTCAGGGGTATAGTGAGAAAAATAGCCTCGTGCAAACATATCCTGCGAATGAGCTCTCGCAACATCGGTAAGACCGACATCAGCCGTTACCGGCAATAGCCCTGCTTTTTTGCGCTCACTATTCACCAGCTTCAGCATTGCCTGCTCTGCCTCTTCGTCAACCGTCCCGTTCTGGGTTGAAAAATGGAGAGCGACTGTTTCTTTGCTGTCCGGTTTCACCGTTAAGAAATTCAATGACTCGTTCAGTGCTCCGCCGAAAACATCATTTAAACGATTTTCAAAGAATGTGGCATTTGCAATAAGTCGCGACCCTATTTTTGAATCGATGACTAAATGCTTCACCAAGGGCGATGACGGCAATGAAACGATAACGGTAAAAAGAAATGACAAGACGATAAATGCGGAGATAATCCCTGGTACAAACCCAAACCAGTGATCAATAACTTTATAGACACCCACCAATCGGGGATACCTTTTAAATGTCGGTAAAACATGTAAAAGCCGCCGGGAAAGAATACCCAGCACAATTTCGCTGACAAAAGCGAGGAGAAAAAAAGAAAGCGCATTGGCAAGTCCGATCGGTAATGAGAAAAAATACATCAATGCTTTAGCAACAAAAGGATAGAGCTTCAACGCGATAATAAACGAGAGGATAAAGCTCCCCAGGTCCAAAGCTGCCAAGGTAAACCCGAGCGAATAGCCTTCATATGCATAGAAAAGCAATACAATAACGACGATAATATCGAGCAAATTGATGCCATATTGTGAAAAATGCAGCGCAGTAAGGAATGAGGAAAAATCAAACATACAGTAATTATACATGAATCGCGAGACAGGCAACTAATGCCATTGTCCCTCTTCAAAGTTATCTGGTAAAATAATGGGATACCACACTTCGATGATTAAACAGTATAAAAAAATTGTGAAAAGCGCAAAAAAATTCTCCGTTAAAAAACGGGTACTTATTGCCATTTTTCTTCCTCCCGTTACGCTCGCGATTGCCTTCTTGCTCCTCTATTTCTTCTGGTTGAAAGATTTGCCAAACCCTGTCAAGCTCACTGCAACAACCGGCTCGTATTCAACGCAAATTTATGATCGGAACGCCAAACTGCTTTATACGCTCTACTCCGACCGCAACCAAACCTTTGTGCCGCTTGATAAAATTCCGAAGCAAATTCAGGAAGCAACGATTGCTATCGAAGACAAAGATTTCTACCATCATGGCGCAGTTGACGTTCGCGGGATTCTTCGCGCTCTGTATTCAAATCTCACCCACCAACAATTCCAAGGCGGCTCAACATTGACACAACAACTTGTTAAAAACAGCCTGCTGACACCGGAGCGGACAGTCCAACGAAAAATAAAAGAAATTATCCTCTCATTTGCAACCGAACTCCTCTACGGTAAAAATCAAATTCTTGAAATGTATCTTAATCAAGTACCCTATGGAGGCACTTCCTATGGCGTTGAGGCTGCTTCGCAGACGTACTTCGGTAAACATGTTGAGGAATTATCTCTTGCACAACAGGCATATCTTGCAGGACTACCCGAAGCGCCAAGTACGTTTTCTCCTTTCGGATCACATCCTGAGCTCGGCAAACAAAGACAGCAAGAAATCCTGCGAAAAATGGCTGACCAAGGATATATCACCCGAGCACAACAGGATAAGGCAATCAAAGAAAAGTTAATTTTTCAAAAAATATCCAATCCCATCAAGGCACCCCACTTTGTTTTTTACGTGAAAGATTTACTTGTTAAGCAATACGGCGAACAGGCAATCGAACAAGGAGGTCTTAAGGTATATACCAGTCTTGATCTTGATCTCCAAACCTATGCAGAAGCTTCAGTTGCAGCAGAGGTTGAAGAGGTACGGAATTTACGTGTTGGCAATGGCGCCGCCCTTATCACCAAGCCCGCAACAGGCGAAATTTTGGCGATGGTGGGAAGCAAAGACTATTTCGGCGAACCGGAACCTGAAGGCTGCATCCCCGGCAGTAATTGTGTTTTTGAACCGAACGTCAATGTGGCACTTGCTCTCAGACAACCGGGCTCTTCCATAAAGCCGATTAACTATGCAGTTGGACTTGCCAAAGGATTTACTGCTGCCACGCCGTTTATTGACGCGCCCATTTGCTTCCCCGATCCTCCCCAACCATCCTACTGTCCGCAAAATTACGATGGTAAATTTCACGGCATTGTTCAAATGAGAGAAGCGCTTGGAAATTCATTTAATATTCCTGCTGTTGAAATGCTGAGAATGAACGGTATTGAAGCAATGATTGCAACAGCCAGCGCAATGGGAATAACAACCTTCGACAAACCGGAAAAGTACGGATTGTCACTGACACTCGGCGGGGGCGAAGTAACCATGACCGATATGGCAACCGCGTTCGGTGTTTTCGCTAACCAAGGATTTCGCGTCGACCTCCATCCGATTCTAAAAGTAATCGATAACAAAGGAAAGATTTTGGAAGAATACAAACCGCCGAATAGTCCTATTTTCGGCAAAAAAGTGCTTTCATCGGATGTAACATTTATCATATCCGATATCTTGGCTGACAATAAAGCCAGAATCACCGAGTTCGGTTCAAATTCCGAATTGGTTATTCCCAGACAGCATGTTTCTGCAAAAACAGGAACAACCAATGATTTTCGCGACAACTGGACCATCGGCTATACTCCATCCTATCTTGTTGCAGTCTGGGTCGGTAACAATAACCACACACCGATGTCGGGAATTGCCTCTGGTATCACCGGTGCTGCACCAATCTGGCATGATCTGATGAGCCATCTGCTTGAAGGGAAAAAGCCGGAAATTCCTCAAAAGCCGCCAAATGTTTTCGGGACCTACGTCTGCACAACCATTGTGACGGGAAATCCGGGTGATCCAAGCCAAAATTGTCCGTCAACGCGATTTGAGTACATTATTAAAGGAACGCAAACCAAAAATTACGGCACTGTTAAAAATGAGTCAATCTGGGTTGACAAAACCACTCAGGCACAGGCTTCTCCGGGACAGACAGATAACGTTGAGGCAAAAGATGAATCGGTCATGACCGATTCATTCGGTAATAAATATTGCCTGAGCTGCGCCCACCCGCAACCAAGTCCATCGCCTACGCCATAATCCTATGAAAAAAAGTGCTTCATCAACCTTCCCTTATAAAACCGGTGAAAACGGTTATAATCGGCAATCCGGCCGAAAAACGCTTCTTTTTGTCGGCATCTGTGTCACCCTTGTCGTCCTATTTTCAATTACTGCAATTCTCTTAATAACAAAAAGCGGGTGATGCCCGGCAGGACCCGCGCCCTACTCTAGTGCAAAACTGCTTCTTTTCAAGCCCTAAATCGTTTTGTATAATCTCAGGGGTGAACAATTGACTTTTAACAAATTGCCTTCACTGCTTCCCCGTTACTAGTCAAAAGTTGCCTGTTACGTGTTCCTAATTATGCGCATACTCTTATGGATTATTTTTCCTTTCATTGTTCTCCTCATTGTCATTGAAAATATTCTTACCCGCATTATCCTGCTCAGTAAAAAAATTCTCCTTACTCCTGTGAACTTTGTCAAAAAACTCCTTCGCAAACGACGCAAAAAAACATTTTCTCTTCCGTTTCGAACAAAAATAAAATATTTTTTTATCGGTATTCTTTTTGCCTGCATCTTCATCTTTCCCCCTTTTTTGGTTATGATTTTTCTCCAGGATTTACCGACTCCCCAAGAACTCACCCTCAGGCAAATTCCGCAAACTACCAAAATTTTTGATCGTAACGGTGTTCTCCTTGCTGAAGTGTATGCGCAACAAAACCGGACCATTATCCATCTTTCCGATGTGCCGATTTCCCTCCAGCATGCAACGCTTGCTATCGAAGACAAAAATTTCTACAAACACCCCGGCTTTGATCTGTCAGCCATCATCCGAGCTTTTCGTCAAACTCTCGTCAATAAAACCGTTCAGGGAGGATCAACCATTACGCAGCAACTCATCAAGTCTTCCATCCTCTCTTCCGAACAAACAATCTCACGAAAAATAAAAGAGCTTGTCTTGGCTTTCTGGACTGAACACATTTATACCAAGCAACAAATTCTGGAAATGTATTTCAATCAAGTTCCGTACGGAGGTACCGCCTGGGGAGCCGAAGCGGCATCGGAAACGTATTTCAATAAATCGGTCAAAGAATTATCTCTTGCCGAAAGTGCTTTTCTCGCAGGACTGACTTCGGCGCCGACTACCTATTCTCCATACGGAACAACCCCGACGCTTTGGAAAACCAGACAAAAAGAGGTACTAAAAAGAATGGTCAACCTGCACTATATCACGCAAAAGGAAGCGGACAAAGCAAGCTCCGAGATACTCCATTTCAGAAGACAACAAACAGCTCTCCACGCTCCGCATTTTGTCCAATATATTAAAGAATTATTAATTGAAAAATACGGTCTCACTGCAGTTGAAAAAGGCGGCCTCCAGGTACGCACAACGCTTGACCTGAAAACCCAGGAAATGGCGGAAAATGTGGTAAGAGATGAAGTAGCAAATGACGGCTATCTCAATCTGTCAAACGGCGCAAGCATTATTACCGATCCGAAAAACGGCGATATTTTAGCAATGGTTGGCAGTCATGACTTTGATGATCCGAAAGACGGCAATTTTAATGTCACAACAACGCTCCGCCAACCGGGCTCGTCAATTAAAGTCGTCACGTACAGCGCCGCGCTGTCACAGGGAATGACCGCAGCAACACAAATTGATGATGCCCCCATCTCCTACCCGATCAACGATCAGGAGGCATATACGCCGGTAAATTATGATGGAAAATATCATGGTCGGGTAACGATCAGATTTGCTTTGAGTAATTCGCTCAATATCCCTGCCGTCAAAACTCTGGACAACATCGGCATTCCGACAATGGTTAACCTCGGTAAACAAATGGGTATTGAGAGTTGGGGCGACCCTAAAGAGTACGGTCTCTCAATAACTCTCGGAGCAGCTGAAGTTACCATGCTGGACATGGCACGGGTCAACAGTGCTCTGGCAAATAGCGGAAAGCTGGTGCCGCTCAACCCTCTTCTGAAGGTTAGCGATGTCAAAGGGCATATCTTGGAGGTCAAACAGCTTCCCGTAGCAAAACAGGTGCTTGATCCCGGAATCGCATATATTATTTCGGATATTTTAGCTGATAATCAAACCAGAACTGCGGCATTCGGCACAAACTCTGTTTTGGAAATTAAAAATCACCGGGTATCGGTCAAAACAGGAACTACCGATAGTAAACGCGACAACTGGACGAACGGCTACACCGATTCTTACGTTGTCATTGTCTGGGTCGGCAATAATGATAATGCTCCGATGAGTCCAACACTTGCCTCTGGTATCACCGGTGCTGCGCCAATCTGGCACAAAATTATGGAAAACTTACTCAGTAAAAATCCTGAAACCACACAGACCCCTCCCGAAGATATCATGCAACAATACTGCCTCGGCAGACAGGAGTTCTTTATTAAGGGAACAGAAAGCAGTATTAATTGCGGACAGCGGGCTACACCGTCACCGCTATTTCCAAACCAAATTCTTACTCCGACGAGCGGTCTCCGGCAGACGCAGTAACCGGTCTTCTTCTCTGAACCGGATCAGTCGCGTACTTTTTATAAAACAGGAAATAACCATGCGATTCCTGCTCAATCATTTCTATTTCTCTCACTGCATCAGGCAATACTGCTTGCAGAGGAACAAGCTCACCCGCATCATTTTTTACCTTATAGACCGGTGCTTTACCGGTTGTCCCCCGGTTTGTTCCGGTATCAAATCCTTCACAGATATGCTTTCCGACAAAAAAAGTATTTGGCGGCGGTTTTGCTTCCCACGCGTCTGCTGCACCATTCAATGCTTGCTGCGAATCATATCTTTTGTAATCCGGTGCAAATTGCACAAATTGCTGATAGACGCTTCGCGATGATTCTGCACGGTAATAATCGCCTTCATCCGGATGCGATTCGTTAATAACATGCCTCTGTGCAGCTTGATTGCGATCGGCAAAGAAATGAAACAAATCAATATCGCCCATTTCCCGCAATCTGTCGAGAGTCAATCCTCCGGGCTGCTCAAGATAACGACGGATAAGGTTGCCTATTGCGATATCTCTCCCCTGTGTTTCGGGATGTTCAACAAAATCTCTGCGAAGAAGTGCCCGCATTTTCAAAAACGCAGCGAGTCTTTCGGGGTTTTCAAAATACACCTGATCTCCCTGAACTCTGACGTCTTTATAGATGTCGCCGACATCAGGATGCTCTGCTGCATAGTCGAGAAGCGCTGCCCCCCTCCCGACACGCACATCTTGTCCTACGCCATGCTGAAATCGATAAATATCAGAAGTCGTATAGGCAATTCTATCTGCAATGTCGAGCACCTCTCCAAGTATGCCGCCGTTGACAATTGTTGTCGTAATTTCTGCAGGATCGAGTCCGTGTCTGTCAAAAAATGCATACCCCTCTTCGCCGATCACTTTTTCCCAGTTGGCTTCTTCATCAAGCTTGTCGGGTTCGACTTTCATCGAAACATCGCCAAACGCCGGAGTTGCAATGTCATGCACCCATGCCGCCACGACACCTGTTTTTATTTTTTTATCCCACTCTGCGCCTTTTTCTCCTTTGTTTTGTCTGAGAATCGCCTCAGTGAGCGCAGTTACCTGCAAGGTGTGGTCCCATCTCGTATCAAGCGGATTTTCAAACGTTGGGGGACGGATGAGAGCTTCAATCCAAGTAAGTTGTCTTTTCTTTTGCTGTTTTTCGAGGGAAAAATCTCTTACCAACTCTTCATAAATCGGATCACGAAAACTTCCAATCAGATGCGACATTCTAATCGGCATCTGCGACGGAAGTTCTTTCTTTGTTGGTTCACGATTAACAACCGGATACGGCCCTAGCCCATTTTCAGGTCGTCTCATACCCCGCAAGTATAACAAATACAATAAAAATTATTACGAGCCTTTTAAGGCTGACCGCAGATCAAACTGCGCTTTCCAGCGACTGGAGGTTCTGATGAAGCAATTGGAATTGCTTTTCCGGAGTTTCAACATTGTAGATAAAACTGGTTGCTACAAATCTATTGACGCCCGCGGCTGCGGCAATCTGAATTGTCTCATCATTTATTCCCCCATCCACTTCAATCGGAAGCGTTACCTGATCACGCACGCGGAGCAACTTTACCTTTTCCAAGAGCTCCTCCTGAAATTGCTGTCCGGAAAGTCCTGCCTGAATGAGCATCACTAGCAACACATCCAGATCCCGATAAGGAACCTTAACCGCTTCAATCGGCGTCTGCTTATCCAAAGCAAGTCCGACTTCGCCAAGCAGTTGTGCTTGCGCGACAAACTCTTCTTGATCGGGCATTTTCTCGATATGTCCAATAAACCTCCGAAACCCCGCATCTGCCCATTTTTTCAAATGTTTAATCGGATCATCGGTCATCAAATGAACCTCAAAAAACATATCTTTGGTAAATTGTTTAAACGGTTCGGGGTCGGCAAATGTAGTATTGGGAGCAAAAATGCCATCGACGACATCAATATGGATGGTCTTGGCAAACGGTTTTACCTGTTCAAGCTTCTCAGCAAGCTCTTTCTCATCTTTAATATTTGTCCCGGGTGAGGGAATAACTTCAAACATACTTAGATCTCATTTTCAAGTTTTTTTATCTTCTCTATTCTTCTCATATGTCTCGGCTCATTGGTAAATGCTGCCTCAAGCCACATCGTGGCTATTTTTAATACGTCCTCGTCCTGAACGAATCTCGCTCCAATCGACAGCATGTTGGCATCATTATGCTCTCTGGTCAAACGGATAATCTCAAGCGGATCATGACTGACTCTTCCGGAGATGTCGGCTGCCTGAGTCGGAATTGCCGGCGAATAAAATAATGCGCAGCGAACGCCCTTAAATTTGTTAGCAACGATAGCCTCTCCCTGTCCTGATCCTCCGAAGATAATCCCCCGACTCTGCAAATCCTCGGAAACTGCCTTTGCTGCAATGCTGATGAAATCAGGATAATCGTCATCTTTATCAAAGGAAGTCGCTCCGCAATCAACAACTTCATAGCCGTTCGTTGTAAGAAACGCCTTAAGCTTATCTTTAATCGCAAAACCGACATGATCACTTGCTAAATAAACCTTCATAAAAACTTCCTTCATACTACCATATCCGCCAAAATTTGGAAATATTCTGCTTCATTGCTATAATGGCTTCATGCCCAAAAAACGAGTCTTTCTTTCAATTTGCGCACTCTTCTTTGCATTGATTTTATTCTTTGCTGTTCGCCCGCTCGTAACACATGCTGATCAATTGGACGACATTAATAAGCAGCTTTCCGACCTCAATGATGCTTTAAGTAAATCAGTCGCCGCAACCAAACCGCTACAGTCGGAACTCGACAGCATGAAAAAACAAATCGCCAATATCAAAATTCAGGTTGCTAATATCGAAGCCGATACGACAATCAAGAAAAAGGAAATCGATAGAGGATACAAGGATCTGGCAGCAAAAGAAGATATTATTTCTAAAACAATCCGTGACTTTTATGTCAAAAGCTATTATGACTCACCGTTCCTTGTCTTTCTCTCGGCAGCCGACGCATCACAAATGACCCAGACACTTGCGTATCAACGCGCAAAGACACGACAGGATAAAGCAATTATGACCAATATTGCCCTGTCTATTGTGGACCTTGAAAAGAAAAAAACAGCACTTGAGCAGGAGCAAACTTGGTTGATCGCAACCAAAGCAGATCTTGATGATAAATCTGCCAAATTAGATAAAGTAGTTTCCGGCGCGAAGGCCTATCAGGCAACGCTCAGCACACAAATATCTGAGCTGTCAGCAAAACAACAACAATTATTGTCTGCAAAACTCGGGAGCTTAAACATTCCGCTGTTTGCAGTCTCAGGCGGAGGGTGTTCAAGCGACATCAGTCCTTATAAAGATCCGGGGTTTGGAGGCAAAAAATTCGGATTGTTCTCGTATGGTGTTCCAAATCGTGTCGGGCTTAATCAATACGGCGCTTGGGGAAGATCGAAAGCAGGTCAAAGCTCGGACGCAATCCTCCATGCCTACTATAATTTTGACAATTACGACAGCTCCTTTGGAGGTGTCCAAATTAAAGTTAATGACAGCAACGGCTACGATTCTGGAAATATTATTTGGACGGGAAGTTTGGAAGATTATGTCAAACGAATTTATGAGGTTCCAAACGACTGGGGAGACCAGGGAGGAATGGAAGCGCTCAAAGCACAAACTATTGCAGCCAGATCCTACGTTTTGGCTGAAACGAATAATGGTGCAAAATCAATTTGTGCAACGCAAAGTTGCCAGGTCTTCAAAACCGATCCGAAAGGCGGCAATTGGGACAGCGCCACAAGTCAAACTTCAGGACAAGTCATGATCCAAGGAGGCAAACCGATCGCAGCATACTTCTCCTCCACCCATGGCGGCTATATGTTTAGCACGTCCGATATCGGCTGGGCAGCAACCTCCTATACCAAGCACGCTCAAGACGCTTCTTCCACAATTAGTTCTTGGTCTGATTTAAATAATTTTGCATACGACAAAGATTCTCCATGGTTTTACTGCGACTGGGGCGGCAGAAGCCAATACAACAATACTGCCTGGCTGCAATCCTCTGAAATGGCGGATATCATAAACTCTGTTCTCCTCGTCCAAAACGACAATTCTGCTGATTCGCATATCTTACAAACAGATAAAAGTGATCCTGACATGTGGAATGAAGATAAAGTACGACAGGAACTGAGTAAATATCGAACGCCATTCACCTCGATTGACTCAGGCTCCGTAGACGCAGATTTTGGTGGCGGAAAATCAACGATGGTACATTTCTCCGGCAATGCAGGCTCCGTCGATATTGACAGCAATACATTCAGAAAATACTTTAATCTTCGGGCACCTGCAAAAATCCAAATCGTCGGTTACTTATACAATCTCGAGGTCAAATGATATAATCATCCCATGCCTGATATTTTTGTCGAACAACCCAATCACCGGCCGGAAGAACATAAGATCGAAAACGTTCAACCGCAAAATCCGATCAAACTCAATCCGCATCATTCTCACAATGTTCACATCTTCTCGACTTTTGTCCGCCACCCACTTGGGATCTCTATCGCAGAGCAACACGAAGATGAACACATTCTCCTTTTTATCAGACGTGATTTTATTACGAATATTCCTTGGATTCTTTTAGCTCTGCTCTTGCTCGTTGTGCCCTTTTTCGTTCCTGCACTCTTTTCCCCCCTCCATATTACTTTTAGCTTCTTCTCTCCGGTAGCGCTTATTCTACTGACTGTTTTTTATTACCTTATTGTTCTTGGCTTTGTTTTTGCGAATTTTGTGACGTGGTTTTATGACATCGGTATTGTTACCGAACAACGCTCGGTGGATATCGATTTTTATAATATTTCCTACGTGAGTGTCGCAACAGCAAGATCGCAAGACTTAAAAGATGTTCGATATAATCAACAAGGGTTTTTTGAATCCTTTTTTGATTACGGTGATGTTTCTTTGGTTGTCGAAGCTGCAGGAGAAACACTCACATTTGAAAAGACCCCGCGTCCCGCAGAGGTCGTCAGTATTTTGAGCGCACTTATCGGAGGCCATCAGCCATGATCATTGACCCGACAACCATTTTGCAAAATCTCGACATTCCCTTGTTTATTAAAATTATTGCACTGATTTTGATAGGCTTGTATGCTATATTTTCATTTATGCTCGCTACCAAAATTCGCTCGTTCAATAAAATTCTTTTTCTGCCGCCAAACAGCGGCGGTGGCTTAATGCAATCCATCGCATTGATGTATACAGTTACCGTGCTTGTCCTGTTTGTTTTAACGTTGCTTTTGGTTTGATAATTGGCCTGCTCGCTTTTTTTGCTCGCCCTTGTTATAGTATAGATAATGCCTGGAGAACATTTGTCGTTATCAAAATCAAGCCTTGCATATGCTAAGCTTGCATCCAATCCGACCGAGACGAGCTGGTCTCAAGTCTACAACGCCGGAAACCTCTTTGCTTGTCTCTCGCTCACGCTCACAACTCCCGACGAAGAACACGCCTCGCTCCAGACAATCGGCAAAGATCTTTTTAACAACTTGGAGGCTGAATTTTTCACTCTTGAAGAAAAGACGCTCACAACGATTTCTGAAGCAATTGAAAAAAGCACCAAGCATATCCCCGAAGATGTTACAACAAATTTTTGCCTTGCTTTCTTCAAGGAAAATGTTCTGTATCTTTTTCTCCTTGGCCGCGGACGTGTCGTAATGAAACGAGGAGAAAAACTCGGCTTATTGATTGAGCGCAAAGATGATGAAGGAGCTTCTCTGCAAACCTCATCAGGATATCTCCAAAACGGAGACACCGTTATCCTTGAAACAAATCAATTTGCCAAAAATGTTTCGGATAAACATATCTCGGACGCACTGCAACTCGAATTGCCCAACGATATTGCCGAAGCACTTTCCATGCATATGCACGAACAAGCTGACGGCGACCAGGCGGCAATCATTATCACATATCATGGTATCGGCAAGACGATGCCGACTGCCAGCGAAGAACCGCTCGCCGATGAAGACGATGAAGAACGTGAAATACAGGAAAATTCGCACACCAAACGTGAAGCTCCGGCACTTCTGTCCAAAATATTTGCCGCAGCTGCACAGATTCGCCTCCCGTTCGGCTCTCGAAGCAGACACATTAACATGCGCATGAATCATCGAAAACGATTCTTTTTGAGTATTATCGTTATCATTCTTGTCCTTCTTATCGTAAGCGTCGTCATGACAAAACAAAAACAGGAGAGCAGTAAAACATCCGCACTTTTCCAGTCTGTCTATACCCCCGCATTTAAAAACTATGACGACGGGATCTCGCTGAAAGACCTCAATGATACGCTCAGCCACGAAGATCTCCTTAAAGCGGAAAAATTGCTTAAAGATAACCAAGACAAATTCCCTAAGGATTCAAAAGAAAGTAAACAAATTACAGACCTTTTGGCAAAAGTAGAAGCAGCCCTCGGACCGGCGAGCGAGCCGACAAATACGGTTGCACTTAAAGAAGCGAAGGTCGATGATGCCGATCTTTTGGCAATTGAAAAAGCGACAACCGGCGGACTCGGTTTCAGCCAAGATGATACAAACGTTTACTACGTCACCGATGAGACAGTCACGTCTATCAGCAAAGCTAATGGTAAGAAAAAAGACCTGATAAAAAATGACGGTGATTGGGATAAGGCAGTCGGGATCTTCCCCTACCAAGCAAATCTGTATCTTCTCGACCAAAAAGACGGCATCCTTAAATATGTCGGCTCTTCAAGCGGATTTGGAAAAAGCTCGACATACCTGAAAGATACGGTTGATCTTTCCAAGGGTGTCAGTATTGCTATCGACAGCTCGGTATGGATCCTCTCCTCAGACGGTACCATTAAAAAATTCACCAAAGGACAGGCAGATACCTTCTCTGTCACCGGTCTTAAAAAACCATTGAAAAATCCGACCAAGATCTACACCGACAAAGATATTAACAATATCTACATCCTCGACAATGGCAACAGTCGCATTGTAAAACTTGAAAATAACGGCACATTCCAAGAAGAATATAGCGCGAGTGTTATGCAAAAAGCAAAAGACTTTGAAGTACTCGAGAAAGACAAAAAGATTCTTATTCTCTCCGGTGGCAAAATCTGGGAACTACCCCTCTAAATCAATTGGTCTCATTTTTCTGATAAATAATCGCTGTCTCATCTTTATAGACCACTTTCCATCCTGCCTTTTTCGCCTCATTCATAATATGCTTATAGCCTTCATCTTTCTGCAAGGGAAGATGGAGCACCTTCGTCCCGAACTCTATAATCTTATCAGTCAACACATCTCTTTTGGGATCACCCGGTACGGGAAGCAAAAATGTCGTAATATCATACTTTCGAATTACCTTGCTAAACGCGATTTTGTTATCGACAAACTTATTATAATCCGAAAACGCGTAACTACTTTCTGTATCGCTCTTAGCATGCCATCGCCAGCTCGGCATCCTTCCGTCAATAAATACCTTTTTTTCAGGTAGCTTCCAAATCAGATACCCTCCCCACCCATAAGGCGAAAAAACCTCCCCGTTAAAGCGGTGCGTTGCCAAGTAATTAACAGCCTTATCGGGATACATACTTGCTCCGTTCACTTCGCCAAATCCTGAAATTGTCCCCCAAAATGCCGGCAAACAAAACAAAAAAACAAGTACGGTCAGTGCCCGCCCCATGATACGAAAACGCCTTTCTCCCTCCGGAATCTTTTTTATCTGGTCAAAAAAATAACCGATTGCCTCACCCGTCATTGGCAGCGCAAGAATAAGCCATAACGGCATTTGACGGATACTTGACGTTCCTGAAGCAAGCAAGACAAAATACATCACCCGGTCCAAGAGAGAAAACTTACTCAGATTCTTCGCTACCAAAATGATCGATAGAGCAACAAAGAGCCACAACGCAAGGTCCATGCTGAAGATTGCAGGCAGCCACTCCTGAATCGCAAAATGCAGCGAACCATCCGACATCTGCATCCAAACCTCCCACCACATACGAAAACCATAGGGAGTCATACCTGTCGCTGCCAGACAAAGACCGAGCAGAAAAATCACGCTCTTCATCGAAACCTTTTTCTTCCAATACCAATACGCTCCTGCCAAAATCAGCGTTACTATTCCTAATGCAAAACTGCCGTGCAGGTTTACCCAAGCGAGAAAAAGAAATGGCAATCCCCATCTGAAACGCAAAAAATGCCGCTCCTGTCTGACTACCCACAAAAGAAGGGCAAATAATAACCAACTCATCGCCTGTGGCCGCACGCCGGTAAATGAGTACAAGGTTACTCCTGTCAAAAAAAAGGGAATCAGAGCAAACGACAACGACCTCTTTTTAAGCGTTGTAAGACTGATAAGTATTGCGCCAATCGTTACCAATCCAAAGACTCCTGCGACGCCGTCATATGTAAGAAACATATCGCCTTTGGCGATGAGCACATTTGTCAGCCATTCATGATCAATAAACGGATAGCTCGGCATCGTGTATGAAAACGGGTCAGTCGGCGGAATGCCGTGAGATATAATATACTTCCCCATCGTCAGATGCCACCCGAAATCAGGATCAAGAAAGTGCGAGCCCTTGAAGGAAAAACATGCCAAAAAGAATAATGAAAGAAGGAAAAAAATCAGCCTCTCTTTAGTCATGCTCCTATTGTATACTTTTTTGTCGCTTTGCAGTATCATGAAGGTATGAAAATTGAGAATCGTAAAGCATTTTTTGACTCCTTTATTCTTGAAAAATTTGAGGCCGGCATCCATCTGCTCGGCTCCGAAGTCAAGGCTGTTCGTGCCGGACATGCTGATCTGACCGGCAGCTTTGTCAAAATTACGGGCGCTGAGGCATATCTTATGAACGCAAATATCTTCCCATACGAATACGCACGACCACAAGGCTATGACCCGCGGCGCACCAGAAAACTGCTTTTACATAAGAAGGAACTTATCTCTTTGAAATCAAAAATGGACGGCCAAAACTTGACAATCGTGCCTATTTCCCTGTATACTACAAGTCATCTCATCAAGCTCGAACTGGCCTTGGGCAAGTCCAAGAAAAAGTTCGATAAACGCAAGGATTTGAAGAAAAAAACAATTGATCGGGATATCGAAGAAGCGCTCAAGGGACGTTAATAACTGAATCAATATTCGCTCTAAATAATTAGAAAATTATTTGGAGGGGATGACTTGATTCGACGAGATTTGTTCTTTAACAACTGCAAGCCGACAATGATTCAGAAGTCGTAAAAATGGATCAAATATAAATGCTAAATTTACCTTTAGCAAGGTCAAAAACGTCCTCGCGGACGCTTTTGTACCGGAATATGTTCAACCAGCATACGCTGGAACATATGCATCTAAAAGTGCATATGCCCTCGCTGCTTAAGCGATAGGACATTGACCTGTTCATATTTATCTTCCCTCACTGGGATGATATGAGCAAAAACACAGGTGGGGAAAATTGTAAAAAGTCCGGTTGCGCTTTTACTCTTATTAGCAACCTATACTTTGTTACTCCTGTCAATTGGAAACGGCAAAGCGAATTCTAATAATTGACTACGCTTGTAGAAGTTTTTAATCAATATTTTTCGGACTCCGGTTCATTGCCGGACATCTCCACAACTGAACGCAGTATACTGGAAGCAGGATACTGCGTTTTTTATGGCTAATATTCACCTCTATATATTTATTTCTTATTGTGCTATTATTTCTCCTATTAATCTAGACCAGAAAAATATTCTGTTATTATAAACATATGAGACCACCAGCAGAAACTGACCTACCAGGTCAAGAAACGGTCAGAACAAAAGAAAAAGAAACAAGAATTGGCATTAGAACAAGAGCGCTCACCATGAGCATCTTGCATGGTACGGGGGAACTTGAATCATTCTTTACACCAAGCGATTACAAGAAGTATCGTGATATTATTGTCCGCACGGGTAATATTGGTAGACGACTAAAAATCACGAGTGAAAATCCGCATACACAAGAACACACGCAGGAATTTCTTTCACGGGTAGATTATGGAGAGGATAACAAATATAAAGACCTCTTTGACCGCATCGTCGATTTTACTCAAAAAGCTTTGCCAGAAAAAGATTTTCGTCGAGAAGATACGATAACACCACATACCCGCCATGGTGAACGATCAACTCTGATGTGGCAGGATTATCTGCTCACTACCGACATGCCCCTAGAAGAGCAAGCCGTTCGTCTCCTGACTGAATATGCTCATGACGCTGAAGAAGAGCCACAAGAAATGCTGATGCGCAACCGAGAAGAACATCTCCCCGACGATGCTCGCGGTGGTCGCACGCAAGCACAAACGAAAACAGAATTTGATAAAAAAATGGCAGGTCTTCCGGATGATTCGAGCACTCTTGCCGACAAAATCTATGATGGTATCCATGCGTTTAATTGTCACAACGCAGACAATTACACAAAATTCGATGCAGATTATCTTGCTGGCCTCCAAGAGAGAAAACTAGAAGCGGAGAAAGTAATTGATCGAATGGATAGCCCACAAGGAGATCTGTCACGAATTGCACGGACCGTTGAAGCTGTCCTTGCAATCCAAGATCCAAAAAAACGTACTGAAAAACTCGGCACATTATACGACACCCTTACTCCTCTGTATGCTCGATCAGTAAAATCGATCAACAAACTCAGGAGAATGTCATCCTTCGTACAAGCTACGCCTGAAGAAATTCAAGAACTTTGGGAAGCAACTGTACGCACGGGAGATGGTTTTAAAGCGGCAGTTGATGAGCTACTCGCAGAAAACGGAATCACGCTTAAGCGTCCGACTCGACGATCTCGTTTTATTCCCGCAAGGATTGCCTCTTTATTTTCCTAAAAACGCATAGTGATAAAATACTCTATGATTATCCCATGGACATACATTTGTCACGCGCATTTTCAAGGTTAAAATTTGATCAGGATATCCTTTTACTCACGGCGATTCTTATTTTCTTGCTTATCTTCGCTCTAATACCTGACCAGGATGTCTCCGTATATCATTGCTATGCAAACGTCTTTTGGCACGGAGGACAAATACTTTCCGACCCCACGCAAAGCTGGTGTAAAACATTTGTGACCCACAGCTCTCCGGCTCCGCTCCATACGCTTCCCGCGGAATACCCGATACTAGCACTGGGCATCTTTTCTCTTCCGTTACTCTTTTCGTTTCTCCCCTATGGTCTGTCTTTTACTTTTTTACTCTGTCTGATAATTGCAAAATTATTTTTTCATGTTCGTTTCCATATTTCCAAAAATGCCGGATTCCTTTTCCTCATCTGTGTTTTTCTGTCAGCATCTACCATAGGAGACCGGTATGATCTTATTCCGTCAATCTGTGTGCTTTTGAGCCTAATTGCCGCCGAAAAAAAAGCCTTTTCACGCTCTTATTTTTTTCTTGCCTTGGCAACACTTCTCAAAATCTATCCCTTTATTCTTTTTCTGCCGCTTTTTCTCGAGGAACAAAAGCAATGGAAAAAGAAACCGTTGTTTTTTTGGAAACGATATCGTCTTCTCGGTCTTACACTGGTAAGCTTTGGTGCCTCGCTCCTTGTTGCAGCTCTTTTGTCAGGTGGTAATGCGTTCGGTTTTGCCCAATATATGTTCAGTCGACCGTTGCAAATCGAATCGGTATCAACATCATTTCTGTGGCTATTATCTTTAATTCATCAATTCTCTTTTTGTGTCACATTCGCTTACGGATCTCTCGGCATATCAGCAACTCATGCCGCAAGCTGCGTGCCGCTCTCCTCTTCGGTACCCGTAATCGGCATAACCATACTTGCAGCAATTACTTTTGTGGTCGGAATAAGTATTGCCGCTGTCCGTCTTCATAAGAACCGGTGGACAATTATGCAAACGACAATCGCCCTCCTTCTCCTTACGCTGTGCACCAGCAAGGTACTCTCGCCTCAGTATTTTATCTGGCTTATTCCTCTTGTCGTCTGGGACAGGAAACGAAAGCCTTTCTGGACAGGACTCTGCCTCCTCATACTCTTCTTAACGGCGATCATTCATCCATGGCTCTATCTTGCTCTCCCGCAGCAGCATACCGACCCACAGCAGACAACCGGTGAATTACTTTTCTTTACGATTGTTCTTTTGAGAAATCTTACTCTGCTGACAGCAACAATCTTATGGTATCGAATGCCTCTTATAGTCCGTGCGCCAAAGTAACTCCCCACACCTTCTTTACTCCTGCTTTCTTCAAGACACGTGCCGCTTCTCTGAGCGTTGCGCCCGATGTTACCACGTCATCAACCAGAAAAGCCTGCCGGTACTTCTTCAGAATCCCGGAAGAGGAAGCCTGCAAAATGAATGCGTCTTTGCTATTTTCCTGACGTTCTTTTTGCGTCAGGCCGACTTGGGTTTTGGTATTTTTGACGCGCTCCAAACAGTCAACAACGGGAATACCGAATCGTTTTTCCAGTCCTTCTGCGAGAAGCTTTGACTGATTATAGCCTCGTTTCCGCTGCTTTGCCGGATGGAGAGGAATCGGAACAAAACATGAATACTCGTCCTGCAGCCGATAAAAAAATTCATTTTGAATCAATCCTTCGTAGAAAAAATCGGTTAATATCCCCTGCAAATTAGTAAGATATGGTTTGTATTTAAATTGATAGATAAGTTTCTTAACAACCCCTCTATAGACAAGACTCGAGAAGACGCCGTCAATGCCATACGCGGTCTGACATATCGGGTGCGTTGATCCACCGATTGCTGCTTTCTGACAAACAGTGCAAAATCCCGTTTCGACAAATGTCGCATAAGAGAAGCATTTCGGGCACAAATATGACCCGAATTTATGACAATTGATGCAAAATTTCGGAAAAAACAGATCAAGAAACGACATACAAAAAGTGTAGCAGAAAGCAGCTTCATAATGGTATAATTCGAAGGCTGGAGGAGTCGCATAGTGGCCATTGCGGAGGGTTGCTAACCCTCTGAGCTCTTAAAAAGCTCGCGCAGGTTCGAATCCTGTCTCCTCCGCATAAGGAGAGGTCGCATAGTGGCCGAGTGCAGAGGTTTACTAAACCTCCGTATCGTAAGATACCGCGAGTTCGAATCTCGCCCTCTCCGCAGCTATTTTTTGCTATAATTACATTCGTCCGGAGAGGTCGCATAGTGGTCGAGTGCGGATGTCTTGAAAACATCTGTGGGTGCAAGCCTACCGCGAGTTCGAATCTCGCCCTCTCCGCAAGATACGCCTCTTTTTCTTGACTTCTTTTTTTCGATAAACTACAGTAAATGTATGCATCCCCAGTACGAACAACAAGACAGGCACGACCAACACCATCAGCACGAACAAGAGTCGCAGCAGCAGCACCATGAAAATAGGCAATACGAACATGAAACGTATCTCTCCTGGCAGGCTCCCGGAAGGCCTTTTCGGGAAAGAAGTCGTGAATTCTTTATCAATGGATTTTTGATCATGGCGGCACTCGAGATTATTCTCTTCCTTTTTTCACAATACCTGCTAATGATGGTAGTTTTCTCCCTTGTCTTTCTTTCATTTGCACTTGCCAGCGTCCCTCCCCGACCGTTTCACTATCGCATCAGTAGTGAGGGTATCCTGATTGAAAAAACTTTTTTCATTTGGGATGAACTCTACGATTTCTACTTTTTTGAACATCACGGAAAACAAACACTCCATGTTACTACCCAAACTTTTTTTCCGGGAGAACTGATCATTAACCTTGGCGATGAGGTTTCGGTCGACGAAGCAAAGGACGTGCTCCTTTCCTTTTTGCCATTCCGCGAATATGTCGAACCGACATTTATGGAAAAAGCAGGAAAATGGCTTGAGCACAATTTTCCTCTTGAAAAAAACGCACATAAATTACCCTAAGTTGCTTGTCGAGGCTCAATCCGCTAAAATACACCTTACTTGGTCATTGAACACTAGTCATTTGTTAGTGGCTAAAAGCTATTGACCAATGATAAAAAGTGCCTGTAGCTTAATGGATAGAGCATTGGATTGCGGATCCAAAGGTTGCAAGTTCGAGTCTCGCCAGGCACACACTAGCAAGCTTTTAGTCATTAGTTTTCGTCATTTGCCAGACTTCTTCTCGGTTATTTGCTTATGACTAGTGACCGTTGACCAGAAACCAAAAAGGAGAGTTCGCATAGTGGCCAATTGCACGAGTTTCGAAAACTCGAGGGAGCAATCCCTTCACAGGTTCGAATCCTGTACTCTCCGCCAAAGATTATCCTTCAACTAATTTTTTCAAACTGTTTAAAACGCTATTATCAGACTCCTCTGTCTCTGCTTGAGCATGTGCTTCTCTTGGATCCTCCTGGACAATCGTTAGCGTAGTTTTACCATTAAACTCCTCTAATAAGTAGGTCATCGTAAAATAGTTTTTCGGCTCATCCTCTAAATCAGGATGAGGAGCAAACAGTGAGTATTTGACAAGCGTAGGTTTTTCTATTTCAAGGATGGTTCCTTTTTGCTCAAAAATTTTTCCTTCCCATTCACTGCGATAAAGGATGGCACTCCCTTTTTTCCAATCTGTTACTACGCCACTCCCATATTGCCACTGCTTAACAAGCTCCGGCTTTGTTAAGGCATCCCATACCTGAGCAGCAGAAGTATTAATAATAATTTTTGAGGTAGTAATATGGCTCATAAACTTAGCCAGCAGAATTATCTTTCAGAAAAGTTCCAATATCGTTCCATGTCACCCGCACGACAAAAACTTAACCTCTTGACTTCGGTGAGTGGATTATCGCTATCATCATGACGAGAAGGATGAAGATGCCGATACCTATTGACGCTGTCTTGAGCACCTTCATCAAAACATCTCCGCCCATTTCCCCAAATCTTTCCTGAAATTTTGCCATAAATGCATAAATATTCTTGTTCTCTTTACCGGGATTCCTCATTGCCTCCTGAGCTTGAGGAACAAGCTCCTGGAGATCTTCACGATCTTGTCCTTCATATCCCGTAGGTTCCTGCGCAGGTGCATCTTTATACTGAGCCTTATCCAAAGCAGCTTTGATTACCTGAGGATCTCCTGTTGGATAAAGAGAGTGTAAAATATCACCTACTTGTTCTCTGCTTAATCCTTCTTGCGCTGCCGCTTGGGCAATATCGCTCGGATCGTTGGTTTCTGCCATTTGTCGGAATCCATCTTGCTGATCTTCCGGAAGATTTTTAAATCTCGCTGCCAAATCGTATTCTCGTACACCGACCGGTTCTCTCTCAAGCGCATCCCGCATGTCTGCTCTTCCCTGATCGAAATGAGCCTCGGGACCTTCTTCGTCTCCCGTTTCTGGAGGCTGAAACGGATGTCGCGAAGAAACCGGCTCTGCGGCAGCTCTTCCGGCTGCCCGCTCCAACGCCTCTCGCATACCTGCTCTTCCCTGATCGAAATTCACTTCGTGAGCTTCTCTTACGGGCTGGTCCGACTGTGCTTTACCATCTGGATTTTGCGGTTCAATCATACTTACTTTCTGTCATTGTATCTCCTCTTTTCATTTTATGCAAATACCCAAAGAATGCGATATAATGACACGGCAAGTATATGCTTTTTTAAGCTTTTCAACTTGATATTAAGCTTACAAGAATATTTTTAATCGTGTTACTTGCCGCAACGCTCTATGACTAAAACGTCTTAACCATAGAATCATTTGACCATTAACGTATTATACTTATGCAGTTCGAATTTTCAGCCGGAGGCATTGTTTACAAAGGCGATGCTGACAATCGCATGATTTTGCTCGCTCAACACTCCGGTCATCACGGTTGGATTTTTCCGAAGGGACATATCGGAGACAAGAAAAAAGGAGAGTTAAAAGAAGATGCTGCGCTGCGGGAAGTGCGCGAAGAAACCGGTGTTGTTGGCAAAATTATACAACAGCTGACGCCGGTATCCTATTGGTACGTCAGGGAGGGAGAAAAAATTAAGAAAACAGTAACGTATTTTTTAATGATGTATCTTTCGGGAGATATTTCCGACCATGATCATGAAACAGAAAATGTTGAGTGGCTGGTTGTTGACGAAGTGATAAAACGACTTACCTATAAAAGCGACAAAGAAGCGTGGAAAGAAGCGGAAAAATTAATCTAAACTGAAAATTACTCTGGAGGGATCGCATAGTGGCCTAGTGCGCGGGCTTGGAAAGCTCGTATGACCGAAAGGTTATCGGGGGTTCGAATCCCCCTCCCTCCGCACCTTGACAACCTGTTCCAAATCTATCAAACTAAATTCACTATGCGCTTTTCTGCCCGCGTATTTGCTCGTTGTGTAAGCTTTTTCGTTCTTTTCGCTCTTCTGCTGCCCGTTTTTTCCGCTTCTGTCTTTGCGCAAACAAAAGAATCGACGCCTCCGCAATACCCCGCCGCCATGAAAGCAAACCTCGCTGCAGATGTGCCCCTCAATCAACATACCCTTGTTCAGTCTGTTTTTCTTGAAATGATGCTTGCTTTCCAGTGCCAATTAACAGGAATTGACCTCGTCAATCCCGGACAATCATGCCTCGGCGTCAATATGAGTACGCACGAATTGAGCTATGACCCTTCCCAAAAAGCCGGACAAGGTCAAATCGGAGGAGTTCTTGGAGCGATAAACCAAGGCATCGGAGCCATGTATACGCCAACATTCAGCGCCAGTGACTACACGAAGGACCTGTCTGCCAACTTCGGAATTGTTAAGCCGGCACTGGCACAGACAACAGCATATACCGGCTTTCAGGGATTGCAACCGATTATCGGACTCTGGAAAGTAACACGTGATATTTCCTACTTCCTGCTTGTTATCGCATTTATCTTTATCGGTATCGGCGTCATGCTGCGACTTCGTATAGACCCGCGAACTGTTATGACAATCCAAAATCAAATACCTCGCGTTATTATCTGCATTATTCTTATCACGTTTTCCTACGCATTTGCAGGTATCATGATCGACGCTATGTGGGCCGTAACCTATATGGGAGTCAATAAAATAACAGGCACAGCACTTACCAATCCTGCCTTAGGCAAATGCGGCAATGTCAAAACTCCCCAGACGCTCAATAGCTACTCAACATCATATATTTTAAATAACCCGCTCACGTTCGCTGAATATATTTTTGTTGAAAAATGCAGCGACGGTGCAAGTGGTATTCTCAGTCTGAGCTGGGGAGTTTCACAAAATATCAGTGCCGTTGAATCAAATCTTTTCCTAAACATCCTTTTACCCGACCACACCAATCCGGATTGCGGACTCACGAGTCTCGGCGACTGCTTCTGGGCGGCGTTAAGAAACAGCGTTAACTTTGTGTTGACAATATTCTGGTTCCTAGTCGTGCTCATTGCGCTCATCATTAGTCTTTTTCGTATTTGGTTTGAGCTTCTTAAAGCTTATGTCATGCTGCTTATTTATGTTGTTTTGGCGCCGATTTGGATTGTATTCGGCTTGTTACCCAAAAAGCCGCTCGGATTTGAAAAATGGCTCAGAGCATATTTTGCCAATCTCGCAATTTTCCCTGCCACCGCCTTTATTTTGGTCGGCGCACGGGTATTTCATGAAATTTTTAATACTACAGCTCAATACCGGTTCGTTCCCCCGCTTATCGGCAATCCTGCAACGGGAAATTTTGGCATGATCGTCGAATTTGCGATGATCCTCATCGCTCCTCACCTTCTCGGACTCATTAGAGAAAAACTCGGCACGCCGCCGGTCAAACAACTTGGTGCTGCAGCAGCTACCTTCTCCGCCGGGCGGGCGGCAGCAGGCGCACCTGCCAAAAAGGCAATAGCAGGATGGACGAGACGAAATCCGACCACCGGTGCTGCTGAGGCTCCAGGATCTCGAATGGCTGATACCGCTAAGCGAAAGATAGCTACAACTCTCTCCAAGGTCGGATCAAATAAAGGAAAATCGACAGAAGAAAAAGGCTTCTTCGCGAAACGCGCTGCAAGATATGCCGAGAGGATTCAAAATCAAAATGAAGGCATAGGCCGCATGACCGACGCGGAAAGGACTGAGAGATCCGGAGGAACCTGGACGCGACCGGAGAAGAATCAACAACAGGCAGGGACCAATCCGACAGGAGGCGCAGCAGGTCCATCAGCCGCACCGGGACCAAGGCTCAACCCGACAACAGGACAAGCATTGACGCCCGCCGCAGCAGGAAACCGAGCTATGGCGGTTATTAAAAAGGCGGGGGGAGGAGTTGGAGCGCAACAAGCCGCCTTTAAAGCTGCCTACAAAGCACAAAAAGCCGCCTTGGCAGCGCAAGGTGGAGGAGCAGGAGCCGCGGGAGCAGGCGGTGGATCTGCTGGAGGAGCAGGTGGGGCAGGAACAGCGGCTCCAACAGGACCGGGAATAGGGAAAAAGATAACCGGCGCTGCAATGGACAGCTATCAGGCAGGAAAAACTGCGATGGGTGGCGCAGGTGAAGGCGGCGGAAAAGGCTCGAAGGGAGAATTCGATCTGGTATTACACCATCCTGACGGGACAACCGAGCCTATGAAGATCGGTGGCGGCGAAGCCTCAACGAGAGAAGTTGTCCTTAAGCATGTTGGAGGAAACGCGGAACTACACAAGCAGGTCAGCGAAGATACGGATCCTGAGTGGAATGAGCCGGTAGGAACATTTACCCAACGCTCAGCGGGGCACAAAGCAAAAGTACTTGGCCTCTTGGATAAAGCCGGATGGAGACCTGCCGAACCCGAACAAGAAGAACCAGAGGCTGAAGCCTAACACCACAAGCGCGAAGATTGATGTGCTACGCTGTCGCGACGCCTGAGAACGATTTCTCCGCAATGATCCCAAGGGCATCAAAAAGACCTGAAAAGAATCCTTCTTTTTTACCCGCACTGCCGAACAGGGCGCTATTGAGCGTCTCCAGAAAGTACATCTTAAACTTCCCTGTCCCCGACTCTTTTCGAATTCGCTTCATTGCAGCTTTATTGAAAAAGAACTCGGTGACCCTGGTTCTTCGCATATTATCGCTATCGTACTCGACAATTCCCGGTATCTTACGGATCGCATCCAAAATATCTTCAGTCATCGCAAACGAATAACGCGGACTGGTGCTCCAGGTTTGCAATTCACGATATTGAAGCAACTGTCCGATGATAAACGTCTCAAGCCAACGCTTAAATAAAACTTTTTGTCCGTCACCACTATTGACGATGTCCCAGTCGACCTTGCCGTCTTTCCCTCGAAGTTCGGGAATATTAACCAATTGATCACCGAACATCGATTCTCCAAGAGTCATCTCTCGCACCTCTTCAATCTTCGGATCCCAATCCTGCACCATCATGTTGTAATTAAGTTCGCCATAATTTTGAAATGCATATCGGACATCCGTGACAAGCCCTGCCATGTCTTTTTGCCATGCTTCCTGATCAAATGTCGCTCCGACAAGCGGAACGTATTTAATATACTTATCAAAGCTCAGTTCCTTCGCTCCTCGCAATCGTTCATCCAAATGCGCACCTTTTTCATAATGATCTTTGATGTATTTATACATTGAGTCTTCCTTAAAGGTAAATTCTTCAGCCTTTGCCTTATATTGCCTCAGACTTTCCTTACCCCTCTCGGTTCTTAATAATCGATTCCACTCATCAACTTGCGCTTCCTTTTCCGCAGCCTTTCTTATCTCGGGAAGTTTTTTTACATCTTCGTCTTTCAACTCTCCGCTGACACGCTTTTTCTCCTGTAATGCCTGAATCTTTTGTATTTTTTCTTGTATCTTCTCGTCTAATTCTCCGCTCTGGAACCTTCTTCGTATCTCGGTACCTATTGCTTCGTCAGTCGTATATCTGTCGTGCTGTGCCTCGCCCATCACCTGAGAGATAGCCTTAAAATTACCGGGGCGTTCTTTATCGGCAGTTGTCGTACGAATACCATGAAACGGTGAAATCAACCAGCGCTTAAACACATCAACTGTATACACGTTTCCATATTCACCCGCTCGTCCTCCTTCCGGCTTGCCGCCGACCAATTTACCTCCGATTGTTTTACGTCTGTAATCTCCCGATGTCTTTGTTTCCCATTGATGCGCGGCTCCGAGGACGTCATTGGTCGCCGAGACACCGAAAAACCAGGTATTATAAAAGGCAACGTTTTCTGCCAAATCTTTATTCCAGGGCACCTTGACGCCATTGATTGTTGTCGCAAGTCCATGCATTTCTGCGGCACGCCTCGCTACGACTTCACGGAACAACGTTTTGCCATTTTCTGAAGGACTTGTGTAGGCATAAAAATTAAACATTTTCATAAAGTTATAAACATCTTTATGATTTGCCAACTTGGCATTGCCCGTGCTCAAATCAAACACGTCTTTTATCCTGACACCGTTAATTTCTCCCGAATCCGAAAGATTGAGCCATGTATCTTTTTCTTCTGTTTTGGCAAGTTCGTTGCGGGTTTCCCGAAGATTTTTTAAATTAAACACCTTGGCAAGATTTCTCACGTCTTCTCCCAGACCGAGAATTCTCGTCATCTCTTTCGGATTGGCGATGCTGGCATACGTCCAGAAGATGGTATTAATTGTCGCACCCATCTTACCGTCAGAGGGAACATTATCTGTCAGAGAACTGACATCAAACGTTTCTGCCATTTGATGCATCCAGCTAAACATACTTTTTCCGCCGAACGGTCTGGTAAAAAAGTTCTCATAAAACTGTTCGTTACGAATTTTTACCATGCTTTCAGCGGAGCCTTTGTTGTGCCAGACCTGCAGATAATTGCTACGCGGACCCCCATAGAGTCCTGTCTCAACCTCAAGATATGAAATTAATCCGGTAAAATCACCGCCATACTTACTTCGTCCCATCGCTGCCTTGTGATCAAGCATTTCATACACATTAAGCACTTTCCAGGTTTTTCGAATACCTGTCTCCTGAGCAAAATCAATCGGCTTCATCGTATGGTTGGAATGTGCCTGAAACTGGACATAACGCATCCACTGCACGATATTCGCAGGACTTACCCGCTCACGAAAAGTGTATTTTCCATTGACTTTTTCCACGGTTCTCTCCAAAACAGGATAGGGACCGTTCTTGCCAAAAATCGCAGGATTCTCAAACTCGATCTGCCAGGCAAGCTCTTCGATACTTCTCGGTTCAAGCTGAAAATAATTTTGATCCAAATATTTTCTCCTATCCAAATCTGAAGGAATAAGAATTTTCATTATCTGGTCATCGTTTGTTAAGATTTCCAAATCACTTAAAAACCCAGTAATGCCCTGTCGGGGATCATTCATCGCGCGCTCAAGCACCGGAATCGTTTCTGCGGCGGTTTTTCCTTGTAAAAGCACTGCTGCCATAATATTGATCTGCTCATCGGGGCTGAATTGTCCAAGTAATCCGGCGATGTTGGCTTTCTCCTCAGCAGACCATCCGAATTCTGACCAATCATCCTGGTGCATCAGCCGGTCTTTAACATCAAAATAATTTTCCTCACGGGCACTTCTTCCAACTGCTTCAGTTCTTGCAGCACCCGAGCCGATACTCTCCGACCGCGCAGAAGCCGAAACGCGCTGTACCTTGGAGCTTTCCATATCTCGCAACATACTGTCGATAGCAGGTTGTTCAAAACCTTTTTTTTGCATCTCCTGAATAAAGGCTCCTCTTTCGCCCTCGCTCATTTGCGGACGAAGAGTGCTCCCCTCCTTGCCCGCCTGCTTAGCGACAAGCGCACCTCGCGCAAGCGCTGCTTCTCTTTCGTCAGCCAACCGCATCAAATCTCGTCGTTCATCCTCCAATGACCTTGCCGGAGCTTTTCTTTCCGATCTTTGACTATCTACCCCCGGGGCGACATGAGAAGACCGACGATGAGACGAAGAATCAGCCTTATGCATGGTGAGCGTATTCTGAACCAATTCAAGAATTGCCAATGCAGCCTGATCAGCAGGAGTTAATGAGCGTGCATTTTTCGGATCGAACTCTTTTTTAAGATTATATTGCTTCTGTAATTCCCGCCATTCTGTATATGTCTCCAGAAGCTTATCAGGATTCCATTCCGTCTCTTCCCATGTCGTAATAAACCTACTAAATGCCTCCCCTACTTTCGGATTTGCTTTTTTTACCGCACCGGCGCTCAAAGGAGTCATCTCCAACGCGCTCGTTGCATCCCAATACTCCCCGAATGAAACGTAGGCAAAAATCTTCCTCTCGACGGCAACCTTAAGGATGGACTCAACCATTCGTGATTTAAAATCGGCAATCTCGGGAACTCGGGAGTCGGCCTTCAGCGTTGACCATACCAAAAATTCTTTTCGCAGCGCCTCATTGCTCCAATTTCGCAATGGATTTGGATTCGGACCGGCTTCAAGCCCTCCGTTGCTCACTTTTATACCTTCGAGCTTCATAAATGCTCCTAAAAAGGCGTCCCAAATTGCACCCAGAGAGCCTTTGGAGCGTGATTTTTCTGCTTCCGAATCGTCTTTATCGGCTTTTTCTTTCGGGGCCAATTTTTCAACTTTCTCACCGATTTTTAAAACCTTTTCTTCGGTAAGTCCCACCGTGTCTGCCATGGTTTTACCCGGAATTTTTCCTTCTTTTATTAATGGTCGCAGTTGTTCGCTATTTTCTTCTGCCATATTGTTCCCTTCTTCCAGCATACAAGCTCTGCATTAGGCTTGTCAATTTCAGACTATACCTGACGCGTTGTCTTTGCGCTTTATTTTCCGCTAACAAAATACTCACAAAAAATATAAAGCAGAAATGAGAATCATTGCTATAATGAAACAGCTATGGCAGAACGACCAAAAAAAATACCGGCGGAATTTATCGTAAAAAGTCTCCTTGAAGCAACAGGTGTCGTGCCGCCTCAGATACAAAACCCTTCAAGAGCGTTGCTCACCGGGGAAACAGCAGTGCGACAAGGGGTACTGCGTGCGGTTGAAAGCGCACGAAAACACGGCCTCTCAACGGATGTTGTTGAAAAAATGCATGCCCAGGAAGATTTTTTGCATAATCAATTTCTTAAAGGAGCACTTCCATGGCAAGCAATGCATATGGCAATGCCTGCAAGATTCGACAATAGGATTTCCGTCGGGACAATAGACGACTTTCGAAGTGCACTACAAACACTGAATATCTCTGAAGAAGACACGGAAAGACTCGCTCATCACGAAAATACGCATCTCCAAGAAGCCCTGAAGCATAAGCACTATCAAATTAAACCTCGATTAGAAATAGAGATTTCAATTGACGCAAACGGTCATCCGCGCGCGCATCCGTCAACCCAATGGGACAAGCCACTCGGCATGTCCGAAGCCGATCAAAGGAAGATGGAGATAGCAATTCTGAAAGCACCAGGGGACGATATGAGTATTCATGACAAACGCGCCGTTGAGGGGCTAGGAGGAACTTCCCCTGACACGCACGTTCATAAGGAGAATATTCCGCCGCGGAACGCTCAGGAAATCGCAGAAGAGCTACTGGACTATGAAACCGGCGAGGTAAATCCGAATATCTCAGAAAATCTCTTGCCTGACTACGAAAAACTTATTGCCCAGGTGCAGGAAAAGGCAGGCGAATTTGAAAAGAATCAGCCGAGCATTATCCTCTCGGAGCTTTCCATGGCCATGATTCAAAATTTTGTTGTCCACGCAAGAAGTCTTGGCAAAGAACTTGCCTTTAGCTTGCAGGGCGGGTTTGTTGTCGGCCCGGAGGGCAATCCCATTTATATTGCAGCACTTGCCGCGCCGGCTTCCACCTCGTCAACCGCCAGTGAAGTTGCCATCGATCCGGCCAAACAAAAAGCATCGGCCCAGGCGTTAATGCGCAGCACCGGATTTGCAGACTTCTTTGAGAGCCATGACAAATCTCCTCAGGGCCTTACTCCCGCTGTTATTCATGTCCATTTGGGAGGCGAAAATCCTTCGCAGGCTGACTACGACCAAGGCGCTTCGTGGCTTGAACGCTCTGAAGCAAATCCCGCAGTGACAAGCCCCCTTTGGGGAGTCGCCGCGCAAACAGAAAAAGGCATCGGTCTAAAAATACTCTTATCGCATCGCGACGAAACCGGAGAGATAAAACACACACAACTTCCTGTATATGGCGTGCGCGGCTCCGAACTTGGGAGAGTGTCGTAGTTCTTTAGCTGACAAACTTAAATCCCCTGCCCTTAACAGTCTGCAGATGCACCGGGTTATTGGAATCTTCCTCTATTTTTTTTCTCAGACGAAAAATGAGCTGATCAATTGCCTGATCGGTAATTCCCGCAGTGGACTTGTTTTCGCCCCATACTGTCGCAATAAGCTCTTCCCGCTCAACGATTCTCTCGGGATTTTGCAGGAGATATGCCAATAGCCGAAACTCAGATCCCGTCAATTGATCGGAAAGAACGTCTTCCCCCTTTCTGATCGTATTTGTATGCGGATCATAGGCGATATGACCATTCTCTGCCCGTTGTTGACCAAACTCAGCCTGCATAAACGATGCGAACAAAGGAATTTGTATCTTTTTTTCCCTCACTAATCCCACTTGCTCGAGATACACTGCTGCCTCGGCGTCGTCATACGTTCCCCGCAACAGACAGGCTTGCTCCGCAGGCGTGAGAATAGACCATATTTCTACCAAAGCGTTTTTAATAGTCTTTTGCCGCAATAAAAAATTGCTCAAATCCTTTTGCCCTTCTCCATGAACCAGTACGGCTTCGACCGCAAGCTTCACGAGTCGCCCCACTCCCCCGGTAAGCTCTCCTATTTGCACCAAAACCTCTTTTTTCACTTTTTTTTCAGTTATCTTCTCAATATATGCCACGCGGAAATCGGTGGTTTTTGTATCCGAAAGCGGCAGATAAATAATATGTCCAGCAACGAACTCATAATAATCGGCAAGCACGGTATTTTCCAGAAACGTTTCAAGCGGACGGTAGAGAGAAAAAACCACAGAAAATTTGTATTTTGCCCGATTACGAAGCGTTCTGAGATTGGTAAAAAAAGCATCGGTTACCGTGGGAATGTATTCCTCAAAGCGGTCGAAGAGAAAAACGACTGTTATCTCTTTTTCAAGACCAAGATAGTCAATTGCTTCTTTAAATCCCTGAAATAAAATAAGCTCATCATTAAATTTCAGATGTTCCCGAAAAATATCTCCGACCGCTTTATTTTCTTCCAGCATCCGCCTCTCTCTCAGCGATTCTGTCAGATTGAGAAACAAAAATTTCATCACGTCAAATAGTGATCTTTTACGTACCTCTGAAAAATTGTTCAAAACAAAATGGATCGATTTATGGCGTTCGCCGAAGTGCTGCATGCGAACCTGCCTGTTGTGCGCAAGCAAACTCAACAACGTTGACCTTCCCGACCCGGGAAGTCCGATCAGCTGGCAAGAACTTCCTTCTTTCACAAAATGGACAATTTGTCCCACCTCTGCAAGCCGGGCCGATCCGGGATAGAGCGCCTCAAAATGTTCCAGTTCCATACATCCATTCTACAGGTTTTTTTACCTCCTGTTCAAGCAAGCTTTCAATAATGAATTATGCCTGAATAGCTTGCTTTTTTCCCAGCGACAGAGTAGTGTAATAGTATGAAGTTGGCATTAAACTTTGGTGGCGAAGTCATCAATACGCCACCCGGCATCCCGCAAGGCGGACTAGCTGATCTGCAAGAAATCTTCAGCAACGCAATTCTTATTTTTATTATTGTCGGCACTTTTTTACTTGTGATCTATATTGTTTGGGCCGGCATTCAATGGATAACATCAGGCGGAGATAAAGCAAAACTTACCGCGGCACGAGGAAGACTCACCTGGGCAATTGTCGGTCTTGTCGTCATTTTTAGCTCCTTTTTTATCATGAATGCCATCGGCTACTTCTTCAAGGTTAATCTATTAAGACTTTTTTAAGGCAAAAAGATATTTAGGGTATTGACAAGGATAAAAAAAGTATTCTATGATCAATACAGATCTAAAATGAAAAAAACAATTGCATCACTCGCTACCGGAACTGTTTCGGCAATCACCTATTTAAGCCTTGCCATTCCTGCTTTTGCGCAAACAAACATTAATCCTTGTCCTCCTAACGGTAGTCAATTTCAACCGCTTTGTAATTTGAACGCAAACAGAATCGGCCCTGTTGTTTCATCCGTAGTCACAATTCTTTTAATTGCTGCAGCTCTGATCGCCTTATTCTTCCTAATCTGGGGAGCTATCAGATGGATAACATCAGGCGGAGATAAATCAAAAGTAGAAAGCGCACGAGGAACCATTGTCGCCTCAATTATCGGACTTGTCATTGCACTGTTGGCCTTCTTTATCATTACTGTCGTTCTCGGTGTCTTTAATCTCTCTTTAACCAATCTTCAAATTCCAAAAATTCTTTAATCTTCAGCTTCGATTATCTTCCCTGCTCCCTTGCATTTTTTTTCTTTTTTGTTAGGCTAGATACATGGGTCAAGTTTGGCCAAGCTATTGTCAGGACGTTCCCAATATCAACTGTCTCGCTGTTGTTTTTCAAAACGCAGCCAACACGTTTCTCGTTTTTGGAGGTATCGTGGCAATTTTTATTATCGTCTGGGCAGGTATCCGATTTATCACATCCGGCGGTGACGCCAAGCAAATACAATCAGCCAGGGCAATGCTGACATATGCAATCATTGGCCTGATTGTCGTGCTCTCTTCATATTCAATTGTCTTTTTTGTCGGATACCTCACAAAAACAACTAACTGCATAACAAATCTTGATAAACTTTCGACGGGATGTTAGCTTTGCAATAGTAATTCTTTTCACAAAAACGACAATTTTTTACCTCATTTGACCTACTTTGTTAGAGTTGCAATCAAATTTTTCACGTTATACACTTTTAGCATCATTTCATCAAAAAACTATGGATAATCACCCAATACCACAAGACGTAACCGGTTTTCAGTTCAAGCTAATCGGCAACATGACGGTAAAACAATTTGCCTATGTTGCGTTTGGTGTAGTTTTTGCCGTGATCCTCTACTACTTTCCGCTTCATACACCTCTCGGCGCATTTATTAAAATTGTCTTTATTCCGATTCTGGGAGGCAGCGGATTCGCGATTGCCTTTATCCCTATCGAAGGAAGACCAATCGATGTGATGGTCGGCAATTTTATTAAGGCACTTTTTTATCCGAACCAGTTTGTCTACCAAAAATCCGGCAGACTGCTCAGTTTTGCCTCAATCCCCACGCCAAAAACGACAACCGAAGTAATTCGACACGCCCCGGCATCGACCGATACGACAAAAAGCAAACAATTACAGGCAATGCTGGGAACGAGACATGCACAAGTGCAAAATAAGCTTGATGATCGTGAAGCTGCGCTTCTTCTAGCTCTTTCATCTCCTGCTCCTCTTCAATCGGCACCGCCAGCGCCGATACCGCAACTTCAGACAATACAAGCATCACCTATGCCAAGCGCACCGACACAACCGGACAAACCAACAACAGAGTCACTGGCGAAACAAGAAACAGCCTTGACCCAACAACTCGAGCAGACAAAAAAAGAAGAGACAGCAGGACAAGCGCCTGCGAACGCTTCGGCAGCTCATCAAAAAGCGTCACTTCTTGAAAAACAAATACAAACAATTCACTCGCAAAAGCAGCAACTTGAAAAAGAATTGGATCAGCTACAAAAACAGCTTGTCGGACAAAAAACAGCAGGACAGACAGAGCCCAAGGTAGAGAAAGCAACAGCACCGGCTGTCCAGGCAGCTCATCCTATAAAAACGCCCGCGCCAATGGTAAAACTCGCCGACCTCCCCGGTGTCCCTGATACCCCTAATGTCATTGTCGGCATCGTTAAAGATCCGCGAGGCAACGTTCTCCCGAACATGCTTGTTGAAGTAAAAGACAAAGACGGCAATCCCGTTCGTGCGTTTAAGACAAATCCTCTTGGGCAATTTGCCTCGGCAACGCCGCTTGCTCCGGGGACCTATACAGTAGAGCTAGAAGATCCTAAAGGAAAAAACACCTTTCAGGTAATCCAGCTTATTGCAGACAATCGAATTCTCTTGCCTATTGAAGTCGTATCGCACGATTCGCGGGAAGAACTGAGAAAACAATTATTTAATTAATTAAATTTATGGCTGCTCAAAAAATTCATGCGTCAACGCAAAAGTTTACCGAAATCATTGATTTCGTCGGAAGTACGGTTATTCTCTCGGGAGGCAATGCATGCTTGATTATCGAAATAACCGCAAGTAATTTTTCACTTCTTTCTAAGCGCGAGCAGGATGTTCGCATCTACTCATACGCGGGGCTGCTAAACTCTCTCTCTTTCCCACTACAGATTCTTATCCGAAATAAACGCATGGATATCACCTCCTACATTAAAGAGCTCGATGGCGTTATTGCAAACACGAAAAACGAACAGCTATCTGAATACATTCAGTACTACCGTTCATTTGTTCAGGAAATGGTTACTGTTAATGTCGTCCTGAACAAAGCGTTTTTCATCGTCATTCCCTACTCATCTTTGGAGTCTGGGGCAAAAGGAGTGGCCCAAGCTCAGCAAACCAGCAAGTCACAAGTTGAGGCATTTGCGCAAATGGCGCGAAAGTCACTTGAGGCAAAGGCAGGAACGATTCTCAGTCAGCTCCAGAAATTCTCGGTTACTGCCAAAGTGCTTGAGCGCGATGATTTAATCAAACTATTCTATGACCTCTACAACGAGGGTGACAAAATAGAAGTGGAGCACATTGCAGCCGGTCTCAATTCCGCAGTTATTACAGGAGGAGATCAAAAATGAATCCATTCGGCAATAAATCAGCAGGCGGAACTGGTCAAACTACTGCTGGCGCTGACGCAAAAAACAGTCTCGAAACAGTACAAAAAGGATTGGCTTCCGTTATTGACCTCATTTCTCCTTCTTCTGTTGAAGTTGATTTTCGCTATATTAGAATCGGCGAAATATACTACACAACCCTTTTCATCGCAGGTTATCCCCGATATGTCTCACCGGGCTGGCTCCAATCGGTTATTGATTATGACCACACCATGAACATCTCCATGTTTTGCTATCCGACGCAATCAACCGATGTCCTCAGCGACTTAAAAAGAAAAATTGCCGAAATGCAGGCAACAATCGCCGCCGATGAAGAAAAGGGAAAGGCGCCCGATCCGACGGTCACTGCTGCGCTTGAAGATGCATTGGGACTTCAGGAGGAATTAGCCAAGGGCATTGAGCGATTCTTCCAATTCGGCTTTTATATCAGTCTATCTGACGGTTCTCTTCCTAAGCTTACGCAAACAGTAAAGGAGTTTCAGTCTACGCTCGCATCGCTGCTTCTCGTCGGAAAAACAACAACACTACAAATGGAAGAAGGTTTTAAATCAACCCTTCCTCTGGGTCAAGATCGACTGTATATCACCCGAAACATGGATACTACTTCTCTTGCCTCAACCTTTCCGTTTACGTCTGCTGTTTTAACACAAAATAAAGGAGTGATGTACGGCGTGAATGAACAAAACGGTTCACTCATTATTTTTGACCGATTTTCTCTGGAAAATGCCAATGAAGTTGTCCTCGGAAAATCCGGTTCCGGAAAATCATACGCAATTAAACTTGAAATTGCCCGACAATTCATGCTCGGCGCCGAAGTTATTGTCATTGACCCTGAGGGGGAATATGAAAAACTGACACCAGCGCTCGGCGGCGAAGTTGTAGACTTCTCCTCAAACGCGCCGATCAAAATTAATCCGTTTGATCTCTCCGAGCTCTATGAAGAAGGCGAAAACGAATTGGGGCTCAAAATCCTCTCCCTCCACGGCCTCCTTAAAATTATTACCGGAGAATTGACCGCGGAACAAGACGCAATCCTGGATCGGGCACTTATTGAAACCTATCGACAAAAAGGTATCACGCCTGACCCGGCAACCCAAACAAAGGCACCACCGCTCATGGAAGATCTCTACAAAACACTTCTGGGCATGGAAAACGATGCTGCAAAGGATCTTGCCTATCGTCTTGAAAAATTTATCAAAGGCTCGGCTGCAGGTATCTTCAATAATCATTCGAACTTTGAAATCAATAATCCGCTGACTGTTTTTTCCATCCGCAACCTCGAGGAAGATCTGCGACCCGTCGCTATGCACATTATTCTCGACTTTGTCTGGACCAAGGTGAAAAAATCTTTAAAGAAACGTGTGCTCGTTTTGGATGAAGGGTGGTACATGATGAAGTACGAAGATTCTGCTTCCTTCGTCTATTCAATTGCCAAGCGGGCAAGAAAATATTATCTCGGCCTGACAACCGCGACACAAGATGTTGAGGACTTTTTGACAAACGACTACGGCAAGGCTGTGCTCACTAATTCGTCGATCCAAATCCTTCTCAAGCAAGGAACCGCAGAAGTTGACATGATTGGTGAAACATTCTTCCTCTCCGAAGGAGAAAAAGCGCTTCTTTTGTCGGCTGAAGTTGGCGAAGGCCTCTTCTTTGCCGGACAAAATCACGTTGCCATTAAAGTTTTCGCAGCACCATTTGAACACGAACTGATCACTTCAAATCCAGCTGAAGTACAAAAGCAGCAGCAAGACGAAGCTCAAGCGACTGCCGACGCCAAGCAAGAGGCGGCAGAAGATGCTGCGGCAGCAGTAGCCGAACTTCCAAAAAAACCAATGCTAACCACAGAAACCATGACATCGAGCTTTAAAGCGCCACCTCCATCTGTTCCGCCGAAGAAATAATTCTGATACTATAAAAGTATGAGCTATCCAAGCGATGTCCTTAATGCACCGGAAACAGAAGCCTCAACAGCTCCTCTCACATCTGACGAGCAGTCATGGGAAAAAGAGCTGGCTGATACTGATCCCGAAAGCAGTCGTCCCGGTGAATCATCATCTCCCCCCTCAGGTGACAAAAAATCCGTGAGAGATCGGATGAGAAAAGGCTCCGAAAAAATAAAACAAACGGCACAAAAAGCAAGAAATGCAATAGAGAAGGGGAAAAATCTACGAAGAAATATTCAACGGGCAAGACAAGCATATCAAGCAGCAAAGATCGGAGCGGCGGCTGGGTCGAGTGGAACAAGTATTGCTGTTGATGAAGCGCAACAACTAGCAAGACAAGGTCTTATTAAATATCTACAAAACAAAAAGAAACAGCTAAAAAAGGTTATGCCGCTCCTGTTAATTGTGGGCATGGCTCTTTTTGGGGTCTTCGCCCTCCTTATTTTCCCGACCGTTTTCTTTCTGACGCTTCTCGGTGGTGGTCCGGGCCAGGATGAAAAAAATAGGCAAGACGCTGCGGCTGCTGCCGGAACCAGCACGCTGACGATTACCAAAACCGGCCCTGAATCAGGTAGCGCTGATCAATATCTTAATTACACCATTCACGCCGTAAGCAGTGTGCCTACGACAAACATCAATCTTGTGGATAAAATTCCCGTCAATACACAATATTTTAAAGCTCCGGGGGGTACGTTTAAGGCGGGGGCAGGCACCGACCCCGGCTCGGTAAGCTGGAATACCAAAGGCACTGCGAATCCTTCAGATGCAACTTTTACCATTACTGTTCGAGTCGATCATAACGTACAAAATGTTCGAATCGTCAACGTCGTTACCGGCACATCGGAAGAATCAGTGACAGGAACCGGGGTTGTCGGTTTTATTCCGGCAACTTCTACAAACTGCGGAAAATATGATTTTTCAAAATGGCCGGAAAAAAATCCGCTTGGGAACTTTGGAGACCCTCTGTGCAATTATACACAGGCAGGTATCACCTCTCTCATAAAAGCACTTGATCCCGCAAATTTGCATTGGTGGTATGACGTCATCATTCTGCATGAGACTGCGGGAACGATGTCTCCAAATGCCTTCTCCGGCTTAAGCGCAGCCCAATGCAAGCTTGATTGCGGAGGAGCATGGGGTCTCTATCAAATGGGTAGCAGCACTCCTCCGGGCCAAAAGCCGCCGGCAATCGGAAAAAACGGAATCTATGATCGTGGTGATGTTAACTGGGAACAACAGACATCAAATGCGATAAATTACAACAATCTTGTTCTTAAACCGAAAAATTGTTTTTTTTGGTATTGGAGATCTGCCCGCGACGGTCTTATCGCAAGGCCTCCGGCGCAACCTTGCTAAGAACAAACAAACAGCAGATAATATAACTATGAAAAAAACAGAGTTGATATTTATTTTTGCCGTAGCAGGCACACTACTCGTTATTATCTTTGTCATTGTCTGGTTTGCTTTTCAGCCCACAAATTCAACTGAACAAGCAACAACGCCGACGCCGACATTATCCACCTCAAAATATCCCAGAACAACTCCTCAACCAGAAACTGTCTCCTTTGATGCAGCTTCAGAAAAAAAGATGATGGATAAAATCATCAACAAGCAGCCTCTCTCAGATCAAGATACAACTGCAAGGACGCGTGTTCTCACCTTTCTCCCGCCAAACAGCTCATCAGGAGTTGTTTATGAAAATAACAATGTCAGCGTTGAGTACATTGAGCCTATCGATGAATTTAAAGCACGGATCTTAACAACAAATATTGATCAGGCAAAAGAAGATGCGGTTAACTGGTTTAAAATGAACGGTTTTAGTCAACAAGGTATTTGCGATCTTCCGCTTAATTTTATTATGAGCATTGATTCTGCTCGCTATGTCCAAGAAAACGGAATCATCTTTAATGTGTTACCGAAAGAATGCCAATAAAACCGCTCTAAAATCCCTCTTGCTTAAATGACAAAAAAGCATCTATGATTATTATGGCTATGAAAAAACTACTCTTTGCTTGTTTGTTTGCTTTACTTCTTCTTCCCGTTTATGTTGTCGCCGCATCTGCAGCAACTGCCACCAGTAATTGTGTGATCACCAATATCGGCAACCCGGGAAACACTGCCCTCCCTGAAAATTGCGGAGCAAACGTGTATGCTAAAGATATTCTTGCCCTCGGTCGAGAATACCTCCGTAAAGGGGTCTATTCTTGGGATACCCCGTCAAGAAGCTGGGCGAGTCGCCCTCCTCATACAGCGAATGAACCACACACGTTTGATTGTTCCGGTTTTGCCGGATGGGTATGGTATTGGGCAACAGGCGGAAAATTCAGCATGCACGGACAAACAGATGAAGATTGGCACGACACCACCGGAAAATATATAAAGTTTTACGCAAAAGACAAAGCGCAACTACAGCCGGGTGACCTTGTTTATTTTGGATATAAAGGCTGTCATGAGTATGCAAATGGTGAATGTATGCATCATGTGGGGATTTATGCAGGAACGGGTTCATGTGGAAGAACGGATTGCTTCTTAGAGTACTACTCAACCGGCCTGCCGGGAAGAGAAAATAGCTTGACCAATGAATCTGACTTTTTTGGATTTCTGCGCCCTGTGTTAAAATAAATATATGGATAACGAAAATGTACCAACAAACACCATTTCTCCTGAAGCTGAAGAGACTCAGGTTGAGCAGCCAGTACCAAACACTAACAAATCCGGAGACGCAATTCTTAGTAATTTACTAAAGAACAAACGGCTTGTTTTATTCTCCCTGGTTGGCCTAGTCTTGCTTCTTATTATTCTTGCTGTAGCAAATCCACTCATGTCCGGAAATCCCAATACTAATCAAATACCCGCACAACCCAAAACCACACCAACAAACGATCAGGCATCACCTACCCTTTCACCAACAGACGTGCAGAGTACAACTGAAGCGGAAAAAGTAACCATAGAAACACAAGCAAAGCCGCAAATTGACAAACTTGTCGACGGTGCAAGTTACACAATCTCTCAAATAAAAACCTATACAACGGACTGGGCGATGATTGAAATAACAAACCCTACAGCGGGTCCTGCAAATATCGTGTTAAAAAAAGAGAGCGATACATGGAAAATAGTAATGGGTCCCGGAACTCATTTTGACCAAGATGCGTTACTACAGATAGGTGCTCCGCAAAGCCTTATCAATGAGGCAAATTTCCGTCTTCACCCTTGAACTCTAATCGGCATAATGAGATGAAGAAATGATGTGTCATCTTTTATCTTAAATACTCCCGGATTCAAAGGGCCGGTCATCTCAAATACCATATCTTTTGTCTGCACATTTGCAAAAAGATCCAAAAGGTAACGCGCATTAAAAGCTATTTCATTTTCTTCACCCGACAGTTTTGCATCGACATCAACTGTATTCTCTCCTACAGAAGAAGATTGTGATGAAACAGTAATGTGGTCTTTGTGGAATGAAAATTTAATAATATTTGCTGCATCTCGGGCGAAGATAGAGCAAATTTTCACTGCCTGTTGCATCTCTTCGCTGTCAAACTGAACACTCACTGAAAAATCGGATGGGATGATTTTTTCAAAATTAGGAAATTCCGCCTCAATTAGCCGGCCGACTAACAACGTTTGCCCTTTACTGAAAAGAATCTGATTACTTCCCTGCGAAACAAACATTTCAATCCCGCTCTCTTCTTCGCTAATTGCCAGAAGCTCTTTAAATACCCGGGCGGGAACAATAAACGACTGTTCGTCACTTGCTGTATTATTCGCAACCTTGTAATGTTTTAGAGATAGTCTATAACCGTCTGTAGCAACCAGGAGGAAGCCTTCCGCTTCTTTTCTGACCAGTACTCCAGAAAGAGCAGGACGAGTGGTGTCAACGCTTGATGAAAAAACAACAGAGGAAAAATCCTTATGCAGCTCTGATTCCGGAAGTGTCGCAATCTTCTCCCCTTTTTCTTCATACAATGCTGGGAATTCTTCCTTATTGGTTGTCTGAAAGGTGCTTTTGGTTCGCTTACTGGAAACTTCAAGAGTAGCATCGGTCGACTGTAAAGTTATCATGTCGTCAGGAAGCGAATTAATCAATTCGGTAAACGTCTTAGCAGGAAGTGTCGTCGCTCCTTCTTCTTCGATAGTACAAGGAATATATGTTTCAATTCCAATCTCTAAATCAGTAGTGCTTACCTTAAGTCTTCCGTTATCTGTTTCTAATAAAAGATTAAGAAGTATCGGGAGTTGGCTTTTCGCTGAAACGGCATGATTAAGAAAAGAGAGCTTTTTTTGCAAGTTATTAGTTAAGAGAGATACTTTCATATATATATTTTTGTTGTTGTAGTAGTGTATCTGGAAAAGTGGGAAAAATCAAGACAATTAAACTTATAACATAGATGCATATTGAGATACTCTATGGTTAAAACGTTTTAACGTTAAAGCCATAGAACGTTAACTGCTAAAACAATACAACTTTTTCTACATAGCCTATATGAAGTAATGAGATAAATATTTTTATGCCTATCCTCTTGTGTACAACTTGTTGGTAAAAATGTGGAAGGAATGTTAATAAGTCGACTGTTAGTGAGTTACAAACAAGTTATCCCCGTAAATTTTTATTAATACCCAAGATATCCACAGCTACTTTATCCTTGTTATCCACAAGTTTGCTGATTTTATCCACACCGTGCATGATCGTCGTATGATCTCTTCCTCCGAGTAAATTACCGATCTCAATATAGGTTAATTTAAGTTCGCTATATAAGAGGTACATACAAACTTGTCTTGCACGGACAAGTCCGGCATCACGCTTTGGTCCTTTTAATTGTGTTGTTTTAATATTGTAGTAAGTACAAATATAATTGACGACATCGTCGGGATGGATATTTTGTCTCTTTTCTTGAACGACACTTCCTAATGCTTGTTTGGCAAGGTCAAGAGTGATTTCTGCGGAATTTGCTGTTGCTTGCGTAATTACCCGAAGAAGTAGTCCTTCAAGACTTCTGGTATCTTCTGCATTGTCTGCGAGAAAGAGTGCAACTTCAGTCGGAAGTTCATGGCCGAATTTTTCCGCCTTCTTCTGGAGGATAGCTGTTTTGAGTTCTAAATCCGGCTTACCGACATCAACGCTTAATCCGCCTGCGAACCGTGAGGATAATCGCTTCTCCAGTTTTTTAATTTCCTGCGGCGGACGATCGGAGGTGAGACAAATCTGCGAACCGTTATCAATGAGAATGTTAAACGTATGAAAAAGTTCTTCCTGAACACGCTCTTTCCCCTCGATAAATTGAATATCATCAATTAAAAGGATATATGCGGAGCGGAAGCGTTTTTTCATTTTACCCGTGTCATTGTTGCGTATTGCTTCAACGACGTCGTTAGTGAATTCTTCACTCGTGATGTAGATAATCTTTTTTTCCGGGTCACGTTGATAAACAGCATTGGCAACGGCATGCATAAGATGCGTCTTCCCCACGCCGACCGGGCCATAGATAAAAAGCGGATTGTATGATTGCCCGATGTTTGCAGCGACTGTTTGGGCTGAGACAAAAGCAAGTTGATTGGAGCTGGAAACTGCAAAATTTGCAAAAGTAAAATCAGATCGAACTCTGGGCAAATGACCAACCAGTGGTTTAATCGGTTTCGTGTCGGGGAGCACTTCTTCAAAAAGCGGTGTTGCGCTTTCTTTTGTGGTTCGCGTTGAGGGAATATTTTTTACGAGAAAAATAACATCCACTTCCCGACCGGTTTGTTTTTGGAGTGAATCTTTGATGTCTGCGGCAAAACGTTTTTGGAGTAGTCCGACGATGATTGGTGAGTGTGCGGCAATCGTAGCAATATCATCTTCAAGAGAAATAAGAAAGGTGGGTTTAAGAATTGTTGCAAAGTTTCCTCCGGAGACTTTTGCTTTTAATTCATTTAAAACGTTTTCCCAGATAGTTTTGAGGCTATTTTCCATACAAGTGCGTATTGGCTATTTAATAATGTGGATAACTTCTTGTCAAGGGGCAAAAGAAATGAATTACGCGCTTCAAGAGAAGGCGATTGTGTCAGGCTGTATTTTTTGCTATACTACGAGCAATGGAAAAATCAAATTTAAAAATTAAAAAGGTAAAGCGCAAGCGAAAGCACGGATTTCTCTCTAGAATGAAAAGCCACAATGGCAAGAAAGTTCTGAAAAGACGAAGAGCCGAAGGTCGCAGTAGGCTAACCGTTTAATCTTCATGTTACAAAAACAGTATCGTCTCCCGGCAGCAACGAGACTCCGAAATTCTCTTTCGTTCATTTCTCCACCTTTCTCTTTACGGGTAAGTAATAATAATCTTGAATATAGTCGATATGGTTTTCTTGTGAAAAAAACTGTTGATAAACGAGCGACTGTCCGCAACCGAATCAGGAGGCTTTTCCGTTCATGCATTGAGGAGATGCTTGGTGAAATTAAGGCCGGACAGGATATGCTTTTTATCTTAAATAATAAAATAGTGGAAATGAAGCGTGAAGATCTGTATAATGAGGTACATTCGTTTTTCAAGGAGAAACATTTATTACAATGAAAACACTCGCACTCTTATTGTTGACCGGTTACCAAAATATTATCTCTCCCCTATTGCATCAATTGTTGGGACAAAAAAACATGTGTCGTTATGAAAAAAGTTGTTCGGAATACGCAAAAGAAGTTGTGATGAAATACGGAGTTATTAAAGGCGGAGCGCTTTCATTAAAACGCTTATTACTATGCCAGCCATTTGTAAAAACAGTTTAATATGATAGAAATACCAATACTTTCACCATTTCTTACGCAGTTGGTTACCAACATTCTTGTTGTTTTTTATCAGGGATTGTCATATATCCACATCCCCTTTGCTCTTGGGTTTGCAATTATTCTTTTGACTGTGTTTATTCGATTACTTCTCTATCCGCTCACGAGCAAGCAGCTACAGGTTACGAAAAAAATGCAAGATCTGGCTCCACACCTCTCGAATATTAAAGATAAACATAAGGGAGATATGAAGAAGCAACAGGAAGCGACAATGGCTCTCTATAAAGAACATGGCGTCAATCCCGCTGCCGGATGTTTGCCTGGTCTTGTCCAGATTCTTGTATTGCTTTGTGGATTGTACCCCGCTCTTTATAAGATTTTTACACTTCCGCAGCACAGCGTTCTCTCAACTGTTAACCACATGCTGTATTTTCCGTCTCTGCATCTTACAACCTTGTGGGATACGCATTTTTTGGGACTTATGTTAGGAAAAACACCTGCGCAACAATTTGCATCTGTCGGACCGATTATTTTGATAATTCCCGTACTTACCGCTGTCTTTCAATTTTTGCAATCCAAGATGATGATGTCCGCAACGCCAAAGGGAGCAATTGTTGTCAAGAAAGACAATAAGCCGGATGACTTCGCTGCAACCTTCCAAAAGCAGTCGTTATACTTGTTGCCCGTGATGATTGGATTCTTTTCTTGGAACTTTTCGATAGGCTTATCTTTGTACTGGAATACTTTCACGGTTTTCGGTATAATACAACAGTATTTGGTAGCAGGACTCGGCGGACTTGAAAGCTGGATCAAAAAACCAAACACAAAATAATATGGAAGACAAAGCACTCACAGCAAAAGATTTGAAGACAATTGAAAAGATTGTCACGAAGTTTGTTAAAGAACTTGAAATTGACGGAACCTTTACCGTCGTTGAAAACGGAGAGATGGTCGACATTATTATGGAAACGAAAGACACCGGTATCGTGATCGGTTACCATGGTGAAATTCTTGAATCACTCCAGCTCGTACTTTCTTTAACTATTGCAAAGGAACTCGGCAGATTTATTCGAATCTCGCTCGAGGTTGACGGATATAAGAAAAACAGAATTGAATATCTTGAAAACTTGGCACAGCAGGTAAAAGAAAAAGCAGTCTCGGAAAACAAAGAGCAAGTCCTTATGTCACTTAAATCATGGGAACGTCGTGTTATTCACATGGCGCTTCAAGATGATGATCAGGTCACTTCAGAGTCATCTGGAGAAGGCCGCGAACGCGTTCTTCTCATCAAACCAAGAGACTAAGATCGAATCGCTTCTGCTCTCGCTTCTCATTCTTTTTATTCCTACGGAATTGGGCAAACATTTTTGGCCGGACTTTTCTGTTATTTCCGGAATACGAGTTGATTATCTCTCCCCCACCTTCTACTTTACAGACGCAACCGTTTTGTTGCTGTTATCTACATGGTGCGTTCGAAAGATACAAAATGCAAAGTCAAAAGGCCAAAAGTTCAGTGTGAAACTAAAAAACTTTACTGGGAGATTGATAGCAGCTGCCGCAGTTTTCTTACTTATAAACATTTCATCCTCAGGAAATTTGCTTAACGGATATTATCATCTTTTAAAATTGCTTGAATTCATTTTTGTAGGATGGTATGTGGCGGCGAATGTCAGGCAAAAAATTCAGATTGCAAGAGTTGTCGGACTCTTGAGTATCGGCGTTATTTGTGAATCGTTTTTGGCAATTTGGCAATTTATTAATCAAGGATCGATTGGGGGCATTTTTTATTTTTTTGGAGAAAGAATGTTTTCCGGAATGACGCCGGGAATTGCCAATGCATCAATCAACGGATCGCTTCTTCTGCGACCATATGGGACGTTTTCTCATCCGAACGTGTTGGCGGGATATTTGTTATGTTCAATGGTACTGATTCTTTTTGTATCACGAAATGTACTTCTTGAAAAAATATTTCTCCCCTTTTTCAACATTAGCTATCGTTTTTTTACTAGAGCAGCGTTGCTCTTAGGGACGTCCGGATTACTACTATCGATGAGTCGGGTGGCAATAGTTATCTGGCTCGCATTTTTATTTATTCTTTTTCTCAGCCAGGTGAAGACGCTTTTTCTCAGGCAGAGCAAGTTGTGGATCGCGAGCTTTATTGTTGTAATAAGTTTATTGGTTGCCGGTTTTCTTAATACGCCGATTGCGCAAAGGCTTGCCCAGAGTAGTTTTAGCGAGGAAGCCGTTGTTGAGCGGGTTGCATTGAGTCAGGCAAGTGTCGCGCTATTCTATCTCCATCCGTTTCTGGGCGTCGGATTTGGCAATTTTCTCCCCTCGCTTGTGACAGTGCAGAAACCGTTAGCGGGCGCGGCATATTTGCAGCCTGTGCACAATATTTTCCTTTTTCTTTTGGTTGAGACGGGATTGGTCGGTCTTGGATTGTTTCTTTTCTTTTTGGGAAAAACCTACAAACAGCTTCTTTCGACAATTCAGCAGGACGAAGAAGCTCATTCTCTTCATAGGGCTTTTTTGGTAACGCTGACCGTCGCACTGATTCTCGGGTCGGCAGACCATTACTTCCTGACGTTGCAGCAAGGCCAACTTTTTCTCTCCCTCCTCATCGGCATGTGCTGGGCAAAGCTAAAATAGTTGCGGATTAAACATATTTCTTTTACTATTTGTTTATGAACGAGATTCGTAAAAATCCGCCTCCCAGTAAGGATTCACGACTACTGATGCTTGACAGGTATGAAACCGAACATGGCCCAAAGTCCAAAATAATCACAGATATAAAGTCAGATCTTCAGACGCTTTTGGGACAGGACCCATTGGTACAAGAAATTGCTGACTTCACCGAGCCGCTACAGCCGATGCATTGGCTGACGTATGGACAGAAGCGTCCTCCCCGGACAAAAAAAGAAGGAAGAGGTTGGTATCTTCAGGCTTTTGGGAAAACGACGTATTTTAAAGGCATAGGAGCTGAGTATGCCCACAAAATGAAAAGAGGAAAAGGAGACATTCCCGGATATCCTGTAAAAGGGGGACATGGCATAATGGTGGAACAGCATAATTCTTCCGATCCTGAGCCGCGTGTTATCGGTGCGCTTTCCATCAAGCAAGCGTTATTTGAATACACAAACGGACTTGTTTTGTTGGCAGCGATGACAAAGGAGAAGGGGCTCACGTCGATTGACGATGTGTTGCGGGCAAAAGTATCACTGCCAATTGCCGTTGCATCTCAGCCGCAGCTTACCGAAGATATGCAGGCTGTTATTAGAGAGAGAATCGCAGACTTGTCAGATGATATTCCAAAAGAGAAACAAGAAAAGGAGTTTTTGTCTCGGCAGGATCCTCTTGGCCCTCTCGGATCACTAGGACTAATTGTCCCCGCTGATGAAAGAATCGGCCAACTTAAAGATAGAACACATGAAGACGGGAAAGGAAAAAAGAGAAGGCGGATGAAGATTGCGAGAAAAAGTGTCGACCCAACCATTGCTGCCTCGTTGGGCGAAGGAATACGAGAGCTTCTATCTCTGGGCTTTGTTTACGAAAGGCCGAGCGCGCATGGGCAAAATTTCTACATAAATGGCGCGCCCGCAGACGTGGGAGATCTTCTTTTATTGGGAGATTTTGCAACGCAAAAAGAAAGAGAAGCGCTTCTGTACTATCAGCTTTTTAGAAACGCCAGTTTGGTGCCGCCGGCGTTTCCCCGTCCTCTGCTGGGCATCACTTCGGATGCACTTGATGCCGCTCAGGCCGCTTTTTGGGGAGAATTATTAAAAGGCAGCAAGGTGCACCCGAAAGCAGTTGAAAAAATACCCCATCTGCTTATCACGATGAGAGATCAGGTAACGATGGCCGCTGCTCAGCTTTTGGTGCGGGAAGGAAATAGAGCAAGATGGGAAGAGACAGCAAGAGACAGAAGAAAAATAGTAAGAAACTACGATAACTATCATCTTATTTCTCACGTTTACCAAACCAATGCGGATCAGAATGCCGAAGGAGAATTTTCATCATATAATATAAAAGCGTCAGACGATGATCCGCTCGGCGTAAAGCCAATGCTCGCCTTTTTGGAAACCGGAGATGAAAATTTCTTGACAGACCCAAAATTGAGATCGTCGACGGAACTGGCCGATGCCATAACAGCTATCCCGTATAAAAAACAAAGAGACAAAATGCGGGCAATAGTTGGAGTAATGCAATGGAATAGATTTTACAATGGATTTTCAGGAAGATATTCGCCGGAAACAAATGTTATTGAGAACGCACATCTCGATCTTGTTACAAAAAATATTCTTGAAAAAAGATACACTGCCGCGAGCCTTATAGTCATGATTATGGATGCAGCTCAAAGTATGCCCTTGGCAGACGTTGATGAAACGCAAGAAAAACCCAGCAAAGTATATTTTGCAAAAAAACTTCTTGAAGAGGACTTTGACCTTGATCAAATTGCTCACGATATTGCTGATGAGATGAATGTGCGGACTGCAAAAGAAGAGGCAAAGATTATTAGTTAGTACTTTCTGCTTTATTTATGCTGGGTATGGTTGCGTGCCTAGGTGGGTATGTTTGATCACCGTGTGATGAAATTTTCCCGAATATCATCCGTTTAGCTTGATGTTTCAATATTTTTCGTACCCCTTGACTCTAATAAAATTATATGTTACTCTAGTCATTCAGGCTGTTTTACGAATATTATACGACCCCTAGTACCAATATAATCTATTGTAGTATGATGGATATATGGACCACAAGAGACCGGTACTGATCAGCACGGAAAGCGTCGACAAGTCCCCCCTATTGATTCTTGATAAGAAGGGGATAATGGGCGTTACTCTTGCCAAGCAACTCCACGAGCAATACTTGGTTGTTTTGGCAACTGACAGCGAACTTGACGTCCATAAGAACATTATTCATATCCCCTACCGCAAAAAGATTCCGACGATTCCGGATAACCATTATTCACATCTCTTTGTTTTTTATAACGGAGAATCTGAAATCTTAGACATGTTGCCTGCTTTGATGAAAAAGGCAAATACAAGTCGGGCCAATCTGGTTTTTGTTACGTCTCTTCCCTACTCAAATCCTGAACTTTTCCGCCGACTGAACAGCACGGCATATCGCGGCATGCAGATTGTTCTGTATGGTGAAGTATTCTCTCACCACGGAAACGAACACAATCTCGCGACATTGTTTCTTAATCAAGCAAGCAGTCAAGGTCGCATTCAAATTCCAAACGACGGCATGGGAAAACTGTACCCGGTATTTTTTGACGATGTGTATGATGCGATTGTGGCGACTGCCTTCGGCTGGGAAAAGAAAAAACTGACCTATGTTTTCCCGCAGCATCCGATTAGTGAGATGTCGGTTGCCCGTATGCTACAGAAGAAAAATCCGTTGCTGCGGTTAGATTTTGTAAAATTCAAAGGTAAGCCTCCTGTTTATTATATTCCGACCGGAGGAGACTATTTTTATCCCGAATATCCTTTGGAGAAAAGATTGCAAAGCATGACAATGGGCAAGGAAATTCTTGCGCAAAAACCACATAAGAAGAAACAAAGATTTCCCAGATATAAAAAATCATTAAGCTTGCGTTTTTTTTGGATAACACTTATTTGCTTGCTTCTTTCGCCTATTTTGATTACGGTATTTGCTGCGGTGAGCGGAGCAGCAACGTTGCAGCTGTCAATTCGCGAAGTAGAAAAGGGAAAAGTACAACAAGCGCAAAATTATGCCGTTATCGCCAGAGAATCGTTTAGCATAGCGCAGTCGCTCGGCAGCAGCCTTTTTTACCTTGATCCGTTTATGAAAGCACAAAAAGCTGTTGCACTTGGTCAGATAACTACAGGCGAACGACTTGCCGAGGTTGAACTTGATGTTCTTCGGGCATTATCTCTTTTGGGAGCAGTCAACGAAGATAAAAGCGTCGCGTCCAAGGAAGACTTTACCGAAGCATTGGCGATACTGAAAAATTCATTGATTACCGTACAGAAAATGCGCGCAGAAGGGGATTTGCCGGCACAGGTTAATAACAAGATCACAAGTCTTGAACCTGTGTTGCTGCCCCTTGAGAACACAATTGACGCATTCCCGGCACTTCTGGGATTTCAGGGAAAACGTGAATACTTGGTGCTTTTCCAAAATAATATGGAGCTTCGTCCGGGAGGAGGGTTTATCGGTTCATACGGTTTGGTAAAAATGGACAAGGGGAGAGTGATTGATTTTACCGTGCACGACGTATATGATGCGGATGGTAAATTGACAACTCACATCGATCCTCCTTATGGTCTGCAGAGATATATGAATGCGAAGCATTGGTTTCTTCGTGACAGCAATTTTGCAATTGATTTTCCCCAAAATGCGAAGCAGGCCGAAACATTTTTACAACTTGAAACGGGAGTGAATGTGGATGGAGTTATAGCAATTGATACAACGTTTTTGAAGAATATGCTTTCGGCAATCGGATCTGTTACTATTCCTGATTATCACGAGACAGTCACTGCCGACAATTTTTATTTATTGACACAAAATCATGCAGAGAAAGATTTTTTCCCGGGATCGACTCAGAAGAAAGATTTTTTACGAGCGCTTTTGGCAGCTATGCAGGAAAAACTACTGACTAAAGGAGCAGGAAATTATCAAGCGATGATCGGGAAAATAGGGGAGTCAATTGTCGGAAAACATCTGTTGTTTGTTTTTTCGGATGAGGCAGTTCAGCAGCTTTTTACGGTGAATAATCTGTCGGGCTCTCTTCTCGATAATCGGGAGCGGGGCAACAATTCGTTTCTTGATTTTTTTGGCGTTATCGATGCCAATGTCGGAGCAAATAAGATTAACTATTATATGAATCGTCAGATTGACCAGAAAGTACGCATGGATGATCAGGGGAAACTTACGACGACAGCAACGATAACGTATGTAAATACAAGCACAAAGGATAGTCCGTTTGGCGGTGACTATCGGGATTATGTCAGATTTGTTTTGCCTGTAAATGCTGCGCTTCGAGAGCTCCGAATTGACGATCGGATTCAGCCGACAATAGATGCAATAACGAATCCTGCTATCTTCACCGGAAAAAACTTTCTTCCTCCGAAAGAGCTCGAAATTGACAGCTCGTCAGAGCAGGGAAAGGATAGTATCGGATTTTTGTTGACTGTGCCTATTGGGACGACAAAGAAGATATCGTTGGTTTATGATTCGACCAATGCGGTTGACATGAGCAGGCCGGCATTCCTGTATGATCTGTGGCTCTTTAAGCAGCCGGGTTCTCAGGATGATGCCTATACGTTTACCTTTTCTTATCCGTCGGCGTATCGATTAGTCCATGCTGATTCGGCGTTGAGTGATGTGGGGGGAAAATTAGTTTATTCAAACCAGTTCACTAAAGATATAAATTTAAGAGCGGAATTTAGTAGGAAATAATGGTAGAATAAGTCACTGATGGATATTTTTTCTATTCTTTTAGTCATTGCCGGACTTTCTCTTTTTGAGACGATTTCAAGTGTTGATAATGCGATTATCAATGCGGAAGTCTTATCTCATATGGGACAAAAAGCGCGAAAGTGGTTTTTGTGGTGGGGGCTTTTGATTGCCGTGTTTGTCGTCAGGGGTCTTTTGCCGTGGGCAATTGTCTGGGCAACGCTACCGAATCTCGGACCGATCGGCGCATTGACGGCAACCTTTAGCAATGATCCCAATGTTCATCAGGCGATTGAAAAATCAGCACCGATTTTATTGGTAGGCGGAGGAATATTTCTTATTTTTCTTTTTTTCAATTGGCTGTTCCTCGAAGAAAAACAGTATGGCGTTATGGGGGAGCGGTTTTTTCAACGACAGGGAGTATGGTTTTTTGCGGTGATCTCTCTTGTGTTGGCAGTCGTTGTTTGGTTTGCGCTACAGGCGGAATCACTGATGGCATTTGGTGCTGTTGTCGGCTCCACAGCTTTTTTTATCACACATGGTTTTAAAGAAAATGCAGAAAAGCAGGAGCAAGAACTCCTCAAATCGGAAAGCAGCATGTCCGACATGAGCAAGGTGTTTTTCTTGATGATTATTGATACGACGTTTTCACTTGACGGCGTGCTTGGCGCATTTGCCTTTACGCTTTCTGTGCCGCTTATCTTGATCGGGAATGGTTTGGGTGCGGTTGTCGTCAGACAATTAACGGTGAGCAATATTGACCGAATCAGAAAATATATTTATTTGAAGAACGGCGCAATGTATTCAATCGGCGTGTTGGGTCTCGTTATGGTTCTTGAGAGCTTCGGTTACAATATTCCTCATTGGGTGTCTCCGATGGTTACCTTTATTATTGTAGGATACTTCTTCTATAAATCTAAAAAAGTAATTAAAGCACGAGCTTGAGTAAGCACAGCTGTTTGTTAAGCTTTTTATATGACAGTAAAAATCGAGAGAGATCTTCAAAGAAGTGTCCACGATAATCTTCAATCACATCGACCTTTGACCCGTGCCGATTTCAACAGACCATGGCACGGTGCCGAAGCGGCAATCGATCCGTCAGGCAATCTTTTTGAACAGCAGCGTCAGGCATATTTGGCAAAACATGCGGATGAACCTCAATTAAAAAACACTGGCAGATTTAAGTTCGCGCTTGTTACGCGAGCAAAACGGGAGTTAAGTAACGGCAATCTTGCAGAGAAGCTGAAGAGTTTTGCAGTGCAACAGCTTCCGAGAAACAGCCGAACAGGCGAGTATGATTTTCGGGCATATATTGCAGTCAATGACAACAGAGTTTCTGGAATTTCTGCGGAGGTTTTCGAAGCCAACAAACAGGACCTCGACGCAGCTCCTACCTATCTGGAGAAAAACAGACTGCTGAGCAACTTGGTGCGAGCCCGGTATAAAGAACTTGAACTTACGATGTCTCAAGGGGAAGAAGTCACGACTAGCACATTTAATAATGGAGAGGAAAATGCTCTGCTGGTTTGGCAAAGAACAGAAAGGGATATCAGAGATTTTAGAGAAAACCAGATAACTCTTGGAATTCTCGCAGAAATAACCGAGGCGGTAACGTTTGATGGAGATGTGGTGCAAAATAAAACGGTTCGAGAACAAGCGCTTTCTCGGATACAGCAGCTTGCGGCAGGATTTCTTAAACCCATGCAGATGCGGGCACTTCTTCAAGCGGCAGGGGTGGTTATCGAGAAAAAGATTCCGGTTATGGGTGTTGATTGTAATTCGGCGCCAAAAGCGCATACGGCAAAGCCATTGGCAAAAGCAACAAACGAAGCAATGCATCTGGCTGTCGCTCAGGGAGCAGAATATCTTGATGTTGCCGATATGGATCAATATCACGGCTCGTCTTCGCTTGTTGAAATGAATGATTGGTTGGCAGCTGATGACACAACTGCTTACTTTGTCCGCCCTTTACAGACCAGAATGCCACAACACCCCGAACAATTTCATCACGATGAAAATGCCTGGACAAGGCTGGTTGATTATTATGCGAGATCTGCGTCCGAGACGGCAACAAAATACGGTAGGTACACAAATTCCAATACGGGAACACTCGTGGTCTCTGCCGCTGCTTTTCGTTTGCATCCCTATCCTGAAGACACAGCCAATGAAGACTATGTATGGGCACAATCACTCAGAAAAACAAGTCGCTTAAAAGTCATTATCTTATGCATACTGATTTACTGCGAAGCAACCGCGGACGCGATATTGCTTACGACGGCGTTATGTTCGGGACAAATAAGCTTGGGGACTATGCTTCCGAAAGAGCATCGTTAACGCAAATACAGCGTGATCGGATCAATAGGGAATTTATCCCCGCCAATGATCGGATGGAGGACGCGCTTACGCAAATTGCTCGGACTCATCACGGTATGCCCGATTTACTTACCATTTACCGGACACTACGAACCGATTCTTTCAGGAAAAATCAGGAATTTCGTAGAGAAATGCGAAGAGTTTTTTTAGGCATCCATCAAGATGGAGTGCCCGATAAAAAAGGAATACTTGGGAAAGTATACGCAGCCTATCAAGAGAACGGAGGAGTAAGCGTTGAAGACATTATTCAGAGTGCCGGAATAGCTGCGCAGCAGGGAGCGTTTTTTGAACAGAATCCTTTGCTGTTGCCGGGGATGATTCAAGAAATACAAAAAATGACTTCAGAAAATGACGGAAAAATGCCGACAGTTGAAGAAGTCGCCAAGCATATTGAGACAACATTACCTGAGTTATTTGCTCCTCCTTTGGCAAAAGAGCCAGCATCGTATACAAGCCAGGCAGTTGGTGTGCTGCCGGATGATGAGATAAATATTACGGATTGGATACATTTGAATCAGGCTGCGGATCGTTTTTTGCGCTATTGTAAGAATCTTATAGCAGAGGGAGAATTTTCATCCTACCCCTTAGATGCGCAGATAAAACTGCATTCATTGGGAGTGTCTTAAGATCAGTTACTTTTTTTGCGGGGGAACAGATGAAGCTTGTGATTTACATACCAGGCAACTGCAAGGACCAGGCCGACAATGATAACAATTTTAAATTGGTTGAAGATCGGTTCAAGACTGTCCCAGCGATCACCGAAGTAAACGCCCACATAGACCATCAGCGTGCACCAAATGAGTGAACCGAGGAAGGTGTACAAAGCGAATTTTCTCAAATCCATTTTGACAGCACCGGCAGGAATTGAAATCATGTAGCGCAGGCCGGGTAACAACTTGCCGATAAATACAAGTTTATCTCCATATTTATTGAACCATGCGGAAGCTTTATAATAATCATGATGACTGAGGAGAACATATTTGCCGTGTTTTTTAATGAGATTGACAATGACGGTTTCTTCCAAGAAAAAGCCGATACTGTAGCCAATAAGTGACCCCGCTAAATCGCCAAGAGCCGCAACAAGGACAACAAGAGGGAAGACAAAAGTGCCTTTCGTAATTAAGAAGCCTGCAAAGGGGAGGGTAATCTCCGAGGGAATTGGGATGAGCGCACTGCCCAGAGCCATTAAGAAAAAGACGCCGAAATAACCGGTCGATTGAATGAAGGAAATAAGGAGGCCTGTTAGTTGTGCGAGCATAGGAATAATTATAGCAGAAATATTGAGCGTGTCACTATGATTCGGCTTTGCCGATAGCCCAACTATTTATGACAGCGACATTTGTTCTCTCGTTAACTGTCCCGCTTTGAAATGATACCCGCGACCTGCTCGATCCGAGACTATTGCCTCGAATTGTTCGGTTAGCTTTTGCACTTTTATAAGCCTCTTTCAAAATTTGTTTTGCACGCTCATCCATTTGTTCGCGCACAGCACGAGGCTCTTGTGTGCTTCCCATCTCTTCCAATGCGACAGCCAATGCGCGTTTTGCTTCCTTGCTCATAAAAGCATCAAGCATGGCAATTCCGGCATCATGAAGCGATTCATAGATGGGATCGGATGGATTAGCAAGAAAGGCAAGAGCTTTCTTGGCAGCTGCAACCTGCTCATGAGGAGGAGGTTCCCGTTTGGCGCCTAATGCAATTGCTCTTTCTGTTCCGGGAGGAAAAAGAGGACGAGCGCCTCTAATGCTTTCTCGTGTGGGTGAATCAGTCATCAATTCAACCTGGATATGTCCTTGAGGCCTACTGAGCGTGTCAATTATTTCTAGCGGACGCGCAAGTTGTCGTAAGATGTCAGACACTTTGGTATCGAATCCTTTAAAGGGTCGATCCGTATAGACTTTGTGTTCATCGGATGTGAGTAAGAAGCGTTCGGCAACCGGTAATCTGCTCCAGATACTATACACAAACGATCTCGGATCAAGGGTGACATTGCTGAATCGGGTTCGTAGAGCAGTGATAATATGTGCGGCAAGGAGTGAATCAGGGAGTGCCGGATCCAAATCTAAAAAATATCTCTTGTCGCCGACAGTAACGAGAGCATGGTCATATTCAAGGAGTCGCTCTTTCCTAGTGTCTTCGTTTTCAAAGTTTCTTTTGGTAAGTTCAGGAACAGGCTCTTTCTTCTTAGGCGCTTTTGCTTCGCGAAGCTCCTCCGGCGTTGCTTTTCTTGATGCCAGTGCAAGATGTCCGAAGCTCAATTCTCCATCCATGCCGCCTACTGCAGAGTTAAAGTCAGCATGTATGGCAATGACCCCTTCCGGCAGCATTTCTTGTAAATTTATGGCTGTATCGGCAATCATTCTGCTTACGTAGTTGGGAAATGCTGTTGGTGAATAATGGTGGGGAATTGTCCGAATATTTTGTGGACCTTCCGTGCCGACAGTCAAATACATATGTTCCAAGAAGTTTGTATAGCGATCTCTTTCTTTTTTATCTCTAAAGCTAATTGTCCGCTCTTCGCCTGTCTCGTGGTCGACAATTTCCATGCGGTTAATTTGTGGAATAGTGGTGATAAGAAAGCGAGCTCGTGCAGGTGCTTCGATAATGCCATCGGGAGCTCTTTTTAGGTTTTCTGTCATAGGTTAATTATAGCAAAGTGGTGGAGTTATTTAGCTGATTTTGCTTTCTTCAGTGCGTCGATTCCTGGGAGTGTGCCTTTTTCCATAAATTCCAGCATCGCGCCGCCGCCCATGGAAATATGAGTGATTTTGTCCAGATACTCTTTGTTATTTATTGCAGCAAGCGTATCTCCGCCGCCGATGACAGAGACAGCATACCGGTTTTGTGTAATTGCATAGTAGAGAAAATCAGTGCCCCGTCTGAAGTGGGGATTTTCCATATAGCCGACCGGTCCGTTCCAGACAATCATTTTTGCTTTTGCAATAATCGCACCGAAATCTGCCTGAGTTTCAGGTCCGACATCGAGTACTTGATCATCTTTGCCGATCTCTTCTACCTTTTTGATAGTCGTTTGTTGGACATTAAAATTTTCACCGACGACCGCGTCTTGGGGGAGAACGATTTCTGTATTAGTTTTCTTCGCTAGCGCTGTAATTTTCTTCACAAGCGGTATTTCTTTTTTGTCGCCGATACTTTTCCCAAGTTCGAGTCCCTTTGCCATAAGAAAGGTATTGGCGAGTCCTCCACCCAGAAGTAGGTAATCGGCAATCGTTATGAGCTTGGTAATGAATTGAATTTTGGTGCTGATTTTTTTGCCGCCCATGATAACGACATATGGTTTATGCGGATGCTTCATAATAAATTCAAGGGAACTCACTTCTTTTTTGAGAAGGAGTCCTGCGTAGGAGGGAAGCAGAGCGGGGAGTCCGACAATTGAAACTTGTCTGCGATGACAGACGCTGAACGCGTCGTTGACATAGGCATCGCCGAGTGCCGCAAGTTGCCTAGCAAATACAGAATCATTGGTGAGTTCTCCCGGATAAAAACGGATATTTTCCAGCAAGATTATCTCACCTTCTTTTTGATTTTTTATCGCATCGTCATTTTTGGTAAAGTCTTCCACGAAGTGAATTTTGTTGTGGGGGAGATATGATTGGACCCGGCGGGCAACCCGGATGAGCGAATCGGCGGCATTTCTTTTGTCCGGTTCGCCGAGGTGGGCGATGAGGATAATTTTGTTGTGCTCTTTGAGTAAATATTCGATAGTAGGAAGAGACATGCGGATACGCGCGTCGTCACTGATGGAGTGGTTGGGATTGAGGGAGACATTGAAATCAACGCGGAGGAGAACAGTCTTTTTGGTTATCTTGACTTCGTCAACATACTTCATGGCAGTAAGTACAGTATAGCATAGGGATAAAAAGAGAGAAGATGGGGGGAGAAGAAAAATTGTTTTAAGCTAGCGTGCTTCCGGTTTTCCCGGTCGGATTCGCTGAGGAAGCTCTCCTTGTTCTCTCAGTTTTTGTTGTGTAACTTGAACCGTTGCTTCGGTTGTTGTCACAATTCTATCAAGCTCTCTTGCTGCACGAGCGGGAAGTCCTCGTCTTCTTCCGGTATCAACTCTCGCGTTTCCTGCAGGTCTTGTCATGAATACTACTTTAGCAACTTTTTTTGAGATTTCAAGAGGGAATTATTAAATTCCTCAAAGCAAAAGTTTAATAATTTTAGGAGCATAGTATTTTGCCTTCTTGACATGGGGTTTTAATCTATTTTTAAATCTAATAAGATTAGAAAAAATGTTAGCATATAAAATTTTTATTAGTCTTTTCTTTTTTGTTGTGTTAGTTTCATTGCCATCTTTTGTTTTTGCAGAAACTACACCATATCGTTCTGCCGGATGGGTGGCGACTGACGGAAATCCAGAGTATTCCAATGTAGCTAATTGTCAGACAACGGACGGATTTTACTGCTCCCGGATAAGTGCTCCTTCTTATGGAAATTTATATTTTAGTTCTTTTGGTACACTTTCTGACTTCGGCATTCCACAAAATGCAATGCTTACCAAAGTGCACATCAGAATAAAAGGAAAAAGTAGTGACATACTCAAAGTTGGCGTAGATATTGGAAGAAATAAAATTCCTGTGACAAGCAATTGTCAGAACCCATTCGATTTGTGGTGGTTTTCTTTAGGGTCAATAGACACCATAAAAGAATATCATACGGCATTTACCGTTTATCCACCCGGTAATAATTTGTTTAATTGTTTTACCTCCGCGATTGTTGACCAGCAACGGTTCACCTTTTATATGAATGAAGCGCTTACCTATCCCTGGTCAGCAGATATAGATAATTTTGAGATAGCATTTGATTACGCGCCTGGACCAACGCCTACGCCGACTGCTTCTTCTACACCAACCCCGACACAAACACCGACTCCTACTCCGACAGCAGTCCCAACCCCCGCACCATTTCTGGATCTGCCGTGGGATTATGGGGATAATTTTGGAAGCGAAGCATTGGCTATCAATTCATATTTTGATCATGAATACCCCTTGCTGAGTAGTGGACTAAGTGAGGATTCAGATGCGTTAAAGGTTGTCGTACTTTATGATGGCATTGCGCATGATAGAGACGAACGTTCATACAATAGACATGATGGCTATGATTATGGAAAGAAAGCAGGAGTGTTTATAAATAATAATGTTCTTGCGGCAGCAGCGGGTAATGCGACATATCATTACAGTTCAGCTGGAGGAAACATGATTTTTGTTGATCATGGGAATCAATATCAAACAAGATATTTACATTTACAACCTAACGGATTGGTAACGAAATCATCAATAATGCCTGTTCACGTTGTTGCTGGGCAACCAATTGGCTTGGTAGGGGCAACCGGAAATGTGAACCCTGCAGGGCCTGACGGGGCACATATCCATTTTGGAGTTTTTCAAGATAAAAATGATGATGGCAATTTTGAAGATAATGTTCCAGATGGGGCAACCGATCCTTTCGGGTGGCAGTCGGAAGCTCCTGATCCTTGGGAAAATTATTCGTTCTTCTATAAAGGGCAACAGCGAACCGGAAACAAAAGTTATTATCTATGGGTTAGGAAAATTCCAAATCTTAAAGAAGGATTGCCTTCAAATGGTGGCATTTTTCATGTTGGATCATGCTTAGTTACTTTTCCTAATGACACAACAAGACCATATGTAAACCTCGAAATTAAATCTTCCCCATATGACAATATCTCAAATTCCCTTATTGGTATTGTTCCATCAACAAGCATTGTCGCAAAAAATCTGCTTGGAGATTTGGTTAAATTCTTTACAGAAACAATTGTTATCAAAATTGACTTTCATGACGTTGATCTTTCTCATTATGATCTCGGCACAACAACGTTTGCAATTTATTCAAGTAATGATGGCGTGCATTGGATCAAAGAACCAACAGTTATTGATCTGACGAATAAGACGGCGACAACTCAGGTAAATCACCTTACGACATTTGCTCTAATGGCAGAGCGTCTAGATACTGTAGCTCCGGTAACTACAGCAGCTGAACAAGGAGATCGGGGGCAAGCAAATTGGTTCCGTTCTGATGTTAGCGTTGTCTTAAATGCACAAGATAATGAAGGCGGATTAGGCGTTGATTACACGTTGTACAAAGTAGATGAAGAAGACTGGCAGACTTATAATGAGCCACTCCTTTTTTCAGGAGAGGGTCATCATAGGGTTGAGTTTTATTCAGTTGATAATGATGGCAATATTGAAGGCGTACAGACTGCCGAATTTAATATAGATAAGACATTGCCTGAGGCGAAGATCCAATTTAGCACCTCATTGCAGGATTTAGTAGTTACTGGTATAGATAATTCCGGAGAGACGACAGTTGCTAGAGCAGATATCTCAACAACTGAAGAGCAAATTGACGTCACGGATAAAGCAGGTAATAAGCTAATGGTTAATGATATCGATCGTGTCCACGGGCCAAATGCGGTCATGCTTATTAAGTCTTTGGATTACAATAATAATTTAGTGATTCCTGACATAAATAAATTGTCAGTGCGTTATCAAATAGATAAAACAAGTCTGGTAAAGACTCTCGAACAGAAATTTGAGATAAAAGGAGTAATAAAAGTGCTGCTTAGTTATGATTCAAAGACAAATAAGACCGAAATAACTGAGAATGGGGTCAAGACGATTGTTGATGGTATAAAGATATTGCAATTATCTACAGATGAAGGTACGCTAGATTATAGTTATTAGTATGAAAAAGAAGGGACAAAACAATAAAAGATTTTTATTCTTTATAGCATTTTTTGTTAGCATTATATTAATAGCGTTGTTATTAAAAGTTTTTTATGTACCAACAAAAACCTATCATTCAGATTTTCTTAAAATTTCAATTGATTATCCATCAAATTATCAAATGGAAGAAAGATTTGGGACAATTACCCTACAGAGCGCAAAGGGCAAAATTACGGTTGGGAGCAATGGAACAAATTATGAATCTATAGATGAATACTTAGAAGATCTTTCACATGCAAATAATTTTACAATAACAAATAAAGAGAAAATAAAATTTAAATATGAACTTGCGACTCTAGTTACAATTGATAATGAAAAAAAAGATTATTTTTTTTACCCCGCTAAATGGTCAGTGTATGTAATTTCTGCTTCATCATCTGTTCTTTATCCCGACCTCGACCGCATCGCCAAATCGTTTCGCTACGAGCCGTAGGATTGTGGATTGGTGCTTATGGGGGGCGGGTTTTAGACGCGGTGTATGGATACTTTCCCGCTTCTTCTTCCTCTGCCGGCGGATCCTTGATCTACGGCTGTAGGCCGTTGATCTCTTGATGGTGCCATTCTTGAGAGTACAGCCTGAACTCTTCGAGCCATTGTTTTTCTTGCTTGGGCAATGCCTCTGAGTGCACGCGGAACTCTCTGATTTATTTCTTCTGTCATAGCTCACAGGAGTATAGCACCCAAAAAAGATTTTGCAAGCGTTTTTTAATAAATCTTTAATTTTTCGTCCGTTGTAATCTATTCAGCCCGGCATTATAATCCCATAAGTATGTCAATTCCGTTTCAAGAAGCAGGAGGAGGGAGAGTAGATGCAAGAGTGACCCGTCCTGTTTCTAAAGATTCACTGGAGTCGCTTGTTGCAGAAAATGGTAAAAAATCAGACGCAGTTGCGGCGCATCTGCTTTCTATCCCGCGACACGGATCTCAATGGCATAGAGATATGAGGGTTTTCGGCGGTGTCAGCAAGACGAAATCATCCCTCGGCATAGGACTCATGAATCATAGCAAGTCCGATACGCTTACGCAGCTGCGGGAAAAACGAGATCCAGGAGACTGCCTTGTTGTTATTATTCTTCCCGACATCGAGACCGGAGATGGGGCATCGACAATGGAGCGCCTCCATGGCCATGTGTTGCTTGATTTTGCTGAGCACAAAGGGGGAAAGAAGACGAATCTGTCTGTTCCGTGGCCATCAGATATTGTCGAGCAATATACTATCCAAGAACGATACGGCAATATGCTCAGTCTTGTGATGGATATTTTTGGTATCCCTCCTCTTGTCGAACCTTCTCCGGCGCCTCCGATGCAGGAGGAATAATTTGCCAAAAAACCGAAAAGAGGCTACAATACCCTCATGGACGGTCAGCATATTCCTGAGAGCAGTTATCCGCTTTCTTTTCGTCAAACTGATGCCAAAAAGCTCGGTAAATATCTTGAGCAGCGCAGAAGCGTTAATCTCATCGGTATGCGCCGTGTCGGTATCAGCAATTTTCTTCGTTTTTTTCTTCATCATCCGGAAATTGTGCCCACGTATATCAGTGACCAGCAGCAGCATCTATTTATTCCGGTTGATCTCAACGACCTCATTGAACGCGAGATTTATCCCTTTTGGACATTGGCACTTAAAAGATTGGTTGATGCCTGCGAAACATCGCTTCTGCCTGATGAAACCAAAGAAAAGGTTAATGCACTCTTTTTGACAAGTATTCAGTCACAAGATCTCTTTCTTGTTATTGATACGATTCGCAAGACACTCCTCATGATTGTTGAGAAAGGAATGTATCCCACGTTTTTCTTTATCCGATTTGACAGACTGCAGGACGCGTTTAATCCGTCTTTCTTTGACAACTTGGAAGGGCTGTACGACGCCACACATGAGCGAATGAGCTATGTTTTTACCAGCTATCGAAGTCTTGACAGTATTTTTCCGTCAACCAAGACGTCTCTTTCTGTTTTTGCTCAACAAATGTATGTAGCACCGGCAAGCGAAAAAGATATGGAAATTGTATTTGGTTCGTACCGGGAGCGCTATCATCTTGATTTATCGCCGGATTTGGAGAAAGCGCTGTTTGGGCTCGTTGCCGGCAACATCCAGTATCTCCAGCTCGCGCTCATTCTTCTCAATGAAAAAAAAGGAACTGGTCTTTCAGAAGAGAAAGAGCTCCTGAAGCTGCTGCTTGCTGATGAGCGCATCACTCTTGAATCGGAAGAATTGTGGGAGAGCTTGACGAAAGAAGAGAAAAATGTGCTGCTCGATGTGGTAAAAGGGAAGACAATATCGGAAGGAGAAAAAGCAAAAGCTTCCTATCTGTGGGATACGGGGTTTGTCGTAGGTGGTAAGGTTTTTAGTCCGCTGCTTGAGGAATATCTGCTGCATAAAGAGCCTGAAGAGAGCAAGAAAAAAGAGACGGTTCATCTGACGCGCAAGGAGCATTTGCTTTTTGTTTTACTGGAATCCCATCTCGGTGATATTTGCGAACGTGAAGAGATTATTGAATCTGTCTGGCCGGAATACAAAGAATTCGGCGTCTCAGACTGGGCGATAGACCGTCTGGTTGCCCGTGTTCGTGTGAAACTTCGCGAGCAAAAAAGTCCCTACGAGATTGTGACTGTCCGCACCCGCGGTTACAAGCTCGCCACCGCAAAAGAATAACCCCATAGTGTTGACATTGACACCTGTTTAACGTATGATCCGCCTTCATGGCAGAAAAATCAAAGTCAATCTACTTTCCCGGTGCAAAAATTGTCGTTTCCGCCGAAAAAGCTTTAGATAAAACGATGCGCGAGGCCTTTGAAGGAGTTCGTATCCCTGCAGTTGAGCGCAGAGCGTATAGAGATATTGCCCATGAGGGCTCACTTCTGATTACGCATGTTATTCAGGAGACGTTGCGACGCGCTCGCGAACTGCATCCGCGAGATCAGGGAGATGCTGAAGTGATCGTGCGTCTTGATGATATGTTTGATGTGCTTGCAGATAGCTGTGGGGCACAGTTGACAGCAATGCTGGGGCTACAAAGATTACGGGAGCAGCAAGTGGATGTAGTAGAGCTTTCCCTTCAGAAGGGATTTGAAGCGACACTTGAGCACATCGTCCCCGACGAAGGAGATCGAAAAAGATTACTTGACGGCTATGATTTCCGCGCTCGAATTTATGACGGGGGCAGGTATCAGGCAAATCTTCATACAGGCGACAGAATTGCAACGATTACTCCGGGCATTGAGCTGGCACAGTATAAAGATCCTGAAGCCAGAACAGGTGAAGGAAGTATCGGTTTGGCAGTCATTGTGAAGCGCGACGGCACTCCGCGCAGATCCCGTCCAAGATATCGTAGGTAATCCCCATAGTATTGACAAAAAAACTTCTCGGGAGTATTATCAGCACGTATGCCGTTTCCTGAAGCATTAGCAGTCCACGTAAGGAGAGTAATAGGAGGCAGAGGTAGAAGACGTCAACCATTTATTCCCGAAGATCCTGCCGTGGCAGCTGAACGCTTGAGAAAACATCGAGAAAGACAACAAGAAGAAATTGCAGGGCTTGATCTGAGATTTGTGGGAAATAATACCGGGTTTTTTAAGGACCGTGAATGGGATATGGCAGGCACACTTGATCCGCAAGTTACTGGGCCTGACGGACAACGACTACCGGAAGGTACACAGGTTCTTTTTACCAAACGAGGCAGTGCTGCCATGGCAACAGTCTATGGGGGATCCGTGAATGGTGTTGATTTAACAAGTCCGAGAGAAAGAAGCTGGGCAGCTCGTCTTGCATCCGACTATTATGCCCGGATGACCGATCCGCCGCCTCCCGGTGAGTAATTTGTTTACTGTAATTTGTTATCGTTTATACGTTTCACCGTGAAAGAATATTCTATCTCCTCCGTCTGTTCTCTTCCGGATCGCCGGTGGTAATGCGGAACTCTTCAATTTTTGGCCAAAGCTTTGGGGGAATCTGAATCTCAGCGAGTCTTTTCATCTCCTCGAGTTGGTTTATTGTTGAAACGCCTGCAATTGTTACTGCGACTCGAGGATCACGTAAAGAAAACTGCAGTGCTACTGCCTCTAAAGGGACACCGTACTCATCGCAAATAGCTTTAATGCTTGCTACTCGTTTTCGGATGTCGTCATTTGGTTCTTGGTAAGCAAAGCGGCCATCGGGTCGTGCCAAAATGCCACTGGCGAATGGCGCTGCATTAATGACGGCAACATCATTTTCTGCAGCTGCGAGAAAAAGCGGTTCTGCCGTATTGATAAGGAGGTTGTAGCGGTTGTGCGTAATAACTGCATCAAATATTCTTTTTCCTTGTGCGGTTTTCTCTCTTACAAAATTTGTAAGCATATCAATTGGCCCACCCGAAATACCAATATAGCCGATTTCTCCTCGAGCTTGGGCTTCCAGTAGTTCAGAAACCGCGCCACCTTCTCCGACTAGTTCTTCGTAGGGAGTTGTGCTGTGTTCGGGATCATGAAGGAAAACAAGCGGCAAATGATCTACGCCAAGTCGACGCATGCTTTCATGTAAGGATTTTCTTACTTCATCTTTGCCAAGCTTACCTGTTACTAAATCACGATCGACTTTTGTTGAAAGCAGCATGCCGCGAGGAAGGCCTCCATGGTTGCGAATTGTTTCTCCTATTAAATCTTCACTCGTTCCATAAATTCTTGCGGTATCTAGCCCATTAAATGGATTTCTGTTAGAGAAAATTTCGTTGAGTATGGTAAGTGCGTCAACTTTTGATACGCTATAACCATATAAATCTTCCATTCCGAGGGCAGTTGTTCCCCACCAGATTGGCGTTGTTCTCAATGGTGTTTTTCCCAGCTGACGAGTGGTCGTTACATCCAGCGGAAGTGGCACTTCTTGTGGCATGGGGCGATTATAGTATTATTTTGTTTTGTTTACAAATTTTTTTATCTTCGCAAGTCGTGCTATAATTAGCCTCATCATGGATAAAGTGTACAATCACCGCGATATTGAAGAGAAAATTTATAAAAATTGGGAAGAAAAGGGTTATTTTAAACCCGAGGTCAACCCTGACGGTAAACCGTATGCAATTATTCTTCCGCCCCCGAATGCCAATGGTGATCTCCATTTCGGTCACGCAATGTTTGTGGTTGAAGATATTTTGATCAGATATCATCGCATGCTTGGGGACGCGGCATTGTGGCTTCCGGGGACAGATCACGCAGGAACGGAGACACAGTTTGTTTACGAGAAGAAATTACAGGCAGAGGGTAAATCCCGTTTTGATTTTTCCCGCGAAGAACTGTATCAGCACATTTGGGATTATGTTGCCGAGAATCGCGGAGGCATCGAAACGCAACTAAAGCGGCTCGGATTTTCCCTTGATTGGTCACGTGAGAAATTTACGCTCGATAAGGATATCGTCGAGATTGTGAAACAAACCTTCCGAAAGATGCATGATGACGGATTGGTTTATCGCGATTATCGACTCGTTAATTACTGCACGCGTGACGGCACGTCATTTTCGGATCTTGAAGTGCTCCATGAAGAGCGGGTCAGTCCGTTTTACTACATCAAATACGGTGAATTTACGATCGGAACCGTGCGTCCGGAGACTAAATTTCGAGATACCGCGCTGGCGGTCAATCCGAAAGATCCACGTTACAAAGATAAAATCGGTAAGACCTATGAAATCATGGGACTTTTGGGTCCTATCAGTATGAAAATTATCGCCGATCCTGAGGTTGATCCTGCTTTCGGAACGGGTATTATGAAGGTGACCCCTGCACACGATCCGCATGATTTTGAGCTTGGCAGGGAATATGATCTACCAGTAACGCCCATTATTGGTTTTGACGGCAAGATGGATTTTTCCTGGTTTACAGGCACAGATCCTAAGTACAAGGCCCGAGCAGAAAAATATCACGGGAAGTATGTTAAAGAAGTTCGCAGGCTTATGGCAGAGGATTTACAAGAAGATGGTTTGCTCATTAAAGTTGATGAGAATTACACGCATCGCATCGGGGTTTGCTACAAATGCAGAACAGTTCTCGAACCGCTGCCGCTTGAGCAATGGTATGTGAAGGTAAAGCCGCTGACGGAGAAAGCATTGGAGGTAATAGAGAAGCAGAATGTAAAAGTTTTTCCCATAAATTTCCGTACAATCCTTGAACAGTGGTACAAGAATCTTAGGGATTGGAATATTTCCCGTCAAAGTGTCTGGGGAATACAAATTCCTATCTGGTACGAAGTTGAGAGGGAGACGGATTTTACTGTCGCGTTTATCGATAAGAATAAAGAAAATAAGCAGGGGACATTGGAAGACGTTTTGAAAGAGGGATATTCTTTTGAAGAAATTGTGGCTGGATTGCAGAAGGTAATTGTAAAAATGGAAGCCAAAGTCGTTTTTGCAGACCAAAAAGAGGAGGGGAAGCGGTATTTGCCGGAAACGGATACGTTTGATACCTGGTTCTCATCAGGACAATGGCCGTATGTGACGCTCAAAACAGCAAAGGAAGGCGACTTTGAGAAGTTTTATCCGACTTCAGTGATGGAAACAGGAAGAGATATTCTTTTTTTCTGGGTTTCCCGCATGATTATGCTTGGAATTTATCTCAATGCAGAGAAGAAAGAGCTTGCGGAACAAATTCCTTACCGTAATGTTCTGCTGCATGGTATGGTGCTTGACCCGCTTGGCAAGAAAATGAGTAAGAGTAAAGGAAATGTTGTTAATCCGCTGCAGGTTGCTGATGAATACGGTGCTGACGCTGTTCGATTCGCGCTCATTTACGGAACAGGAACAGGCAATGATCAGGCAATGTCTTATTCCAAGCTCGATGCAGCCAAGAAATTCGCGAATAAGCTGTGGAACATGGCGAGGTTCATCGAGATGAAACGAAACGATGTAAGCGTTGCACAAGAGTTTATTAAAATCGCTAATCTTAAAGATCTTAAAATAGAAGAAATGCATGACAACGACAAAGAGTGGATTAAAAAAGGAAATGAATTAACAAAAGAGGTTAGTAGATATATTGATAGTTATCAGTTTAATCTTGCAGCAGAGAGATTATATGAATTTGCCTGGCACGAATTTGCCGATATATATATTGAAGATGTAAAAAATCGAATTAACGAACAATCTCTTGCCGCCTTGACCTCATTATTTATAACGCAATTAAAACTCTTGCATCCGTTTATGCCGTTTATTACCGAAGAGATTTATCAAAAATTGGGCGGAGAAGGCTCAATTATGATCTCCAAGTGGCCACAAAAGTAGTCTTGTTTCGTAAGGAAAAAAGGTCTATATTGGTTACTACATGTACCTCAGCTTGACTCAGCTAAAAGCTTATTTCCCGAAGATTTTCCGAATTATTACCGAACGGGGTAAAGGAGTCATTATCGGCTTAGCCACGATTATTGTTTTTGTAGGCGTGGTGACGCAGGTTCACATGCTTAGTGCTAACCGCTCGGCGCTGAACGCTTTGAAAGTGCAGCATGTGCAGCTGACCCGCGAGCTTGCATATTGGCAGGATGTCGCGAGGCAGTATCCCAATTACCGCGATGTGCTTTTTCGAATAGCGAGTCTGCAGTATGAATTAGGACAAAAAAATGAAGCACAAAAAACATTACAAAAAGTATTGAGCTTGGATCCGAATTTCAAACAAGGGAATGTTTTAGGAGCAGAAATTAAGGCTCACTAGGGGATTATTCTTCTTTTTTCTCGTCAGTTGCTTTTTCTTCGCCCTTATCTTCAGAGCCTGCTTCTTTCGCTTCACCTTCTGCTGCGGCTTCACCTTCTGCTCCTTCGGCTACTGCGCCTTCTTCGCCTTCTGCCGGTGTTTCGGGCTCCGGTTCTTCAACAACGAGCTCACCGATCTTTGCGATAACTTGGTCACCTGCAGTGAGGATAGTAACGCCTGCCGGTGCTTTTAAGTCTTCAACAGAAAGTTGTTCATCAACTGCTGCCAATTTTTCAACTGAGATTTCAATATTTTCCGGCAATTCTTCAGGCAGTGCTTCAATTTCGACTTCGGAAAGTGTTTGGAGCAGGAGACCGAGTTTTTCAGTAACTGCTGCCGCTTCACCGGTTAAGACGATAGGTACCATGGTTTTGACTTTTTCTTTCAAATTAACCTGATAGAAGTCGACATGAAGCGGGATGTGAAGCGGAAAAGCTTGCTGTAAATTCTTGATAAGAACCGGTTTGGTGTCAGCGCCCACGGTGAGATCAATCAGCCCTGTTTCTCCAGCTTCTTTATATACGGCATTAAAATCGGTGAGTTTTACTTGGATTGCTTTTGATTCAAGACCCTTGCCGTAGACGTTTGCCGGGACCCAGCCTTCGCGGCGGAGTTTCTTTACTTTTTTTCCGAGCACTGTTCTCGTTTCGGACTTCAACTGCGGATGTTTCATAATGTATTTCTGTATACTAATGGATACGCCTATGCTTGTCAAGCAAATCGTACGATAAGTTTGTATAATAGGCTCATCTATGCGGATTTTAGGCATTGATCCGGGAATCGGACGAACAGGGTGGGGTGTAATAGAAATTCAAAGTTCAAAATTCAAAGTTCAAAATTTTGGATGTATTGAAACACCTGTCGGGATGGAGATGGAGAAGCGCCTGCTCTCGCTTCATGAACAGCTGGAGAAGATCATTACCGATGAAAAACCTGAAGCACTCGGTATTGAAGATCTCTTTTTCAATACGAATGCCAAGACTGCTCTCGTCGTCGGCCAGGCGCGGGGAGTGGTGCTTTTGCTTGCAGCGCAACATAAGTTATCACTTGGTGTCTATACGCCGCTTCAGGTAAAAATAGCTGTCACCGGTTACGGGCGGGCAGAAAAGGGTCAAGTCGGTCAGATGGTCAAGACGATTCTGAAACTGGACCAGATTCCCAAACCGGACGACACGGCAGATGCACTTGCAATCGCCATCACCCACGCGTTTTCTTATAAAGTGAATAAGGTAAAATAAATTCTATTCGGCAATCAGTACGCAGAATACTAAAAACGCTCCAAAATGCTTATTCCTTTTCTCTTCTAGTTAGCGTATGTTATACTCTGACTACAAAACCTCATGATTGGAAGTCTACAAGGAACAGTTGATTATCGGGACGCTGCATATATTATTGTAAATGTCGGTGGCGTCGGGTATAAAGTGATTGTTCCGGCCAATATTTCAGCCGCGACCGGAGAAACAATAAAAATATTCACCCATACTCACGTCCGTGAGGATGTGCTCGAGCTTTACGGATTTACCGATCCGACAGATTTGAAAGTATTTGAATATCTGATCAGCGTTTCGGGGGTGGGCTGCAAGACGGCAATCGGTGTCTTTTCAGTCGGCAGTCGAAAAGAAATCGTCAATGCGATTATCAGTAATGACGTTGCTTTTTTTACGTCAGTTCCCAGGCTCGGCAAGAAAAATGCCCAGAAGATTATTATTGAACTCAAGAATAAGCTCGGTGGCCAGGAAGATCTCGATTTGTCCCAAGACGGAAGTGAGACCAATGAAGTCGTCGCAGCCCTGAAAAGCTTTGGGTTCACACCCGCCGAAGCAAGAAGCGCGTTGAAGGGGCTACATGGAGAAGGTGAGACGGTCGCGGAAAAAGTCAGATTAGCACTAAAATATTTGGGAAAATAACAGCATGACAAAAACAACTCCAAAAATTGAAGAAGTGACACCGGAAGAGGAAAAACTGTTTACCTCCCTTCGTGCTTCTTCTTGGGATGAATTTCACGGACAAGAAAATATCAAAACAGCACTGCAGATTGCCATAGAGGCTGCAAAAAAGAGGGAGGAAGCGATTGAGCATATTCTTTTTTACGGCCCTCCCGGCCTTGGCAAAACCACACTTTCCCACATCGTCGCACGGGAAATGAAAGCGAATATCCGCATTACTTCAGGTCCGGCTTTGGCAAGATCCGGCGATCTTGCCTCCATTCTTACCAATTTGGAAAAAGGCGACATTCTTTTTATCGATGAAATTCACCGTTTGCACAAAACCGTTGAAGAGACGATGTACTCTGCCATGGAAGACTATGCGCTTGATATTATTCTGGGCAAGGGGCCGTCAGCCAGAACGTTGCGTTTAGACTTGCCACAATTTACCATTATCGGTGCGACAACCCGAGCGGGTTTGATTTCTGCACCGCTTCGGGATCGATTCGGCGTTGTTCACCGGCTTAATTTTTATGAACCTTCAGAGCTCGGTATTATTATCGTCGGCGGTGCCGATAAGCTCCGTATCGCGATTGATAAAGCGAGTGTCCATGAGATTGCCAAGCGTTCTCGGGGGACACCGCGTATTGCGCTCAAGTTGCTCAAGCGTGTTCGTGACTACGCACAGGTAAAAGCAAAGGGTGAAATTACGCCGCAGGTGACCAAAGAAGCACTGGAAATGCTCGAGGTGGATAATATGGGGCTTGATCCCCTGGATATGAAGTTTCTTGAGGCGGTTATTAAAAAGCATTCGGGCGGGCCGGTGGGAGTTGAGACGATTGCTGCGACGATTTCGGAAGACAGCGGAACACTTGAAGATTTGGTTGAACCATATTTGTTGCAATTAGGGTTTTTAAAAAGAACTCCGCGAGGTCGAGTGGCTACAAAAGCAGCGTATGAGCATTTAGGTTTGGTTTTCTCACCTAACTCCTCCGATCAACAAAAACTCGTTTAAACCGCCAGGTGGAAGATCTCCCGGAAGAAGGGGACATAGGTTATTACCAGCTGCAAGATTGCGATCAGGACAACGGTGAAGATAAGGAATTTATTTCCGTGCTTGATTGAATGCCATCCGAAAGCAATAACGATCAGAAGATGGAGGAAGATAATGCCGTTAAACACTGCAGTTCGCGCGATTGCTTCAGAGTGCGTGTGGAGAAGAGCCATAAAGAGGAGAATAAGAAATTCTGCCATTGCAAATCCGATGATGAAAATAAGAAGGACCCGATTGAATGAAAGAATTTTGGCATTCGGATCGCGCGGTTTGTGGGTGAGGACACTACCATCACGGCTTCCCGTGGCAAGAGCAAGCGCAGGAAGACTGTCCGTAATCAGATTGATCCATAAAATCTGTGTAGGCAAAAGCGGAAAGGGAAGGTTAAGAAATGTTCCAAAGAGGACAAGTGAAATTTCCGCCAGATTACCGGAGAGCAAATACAAAATAGCGCTAACAATGTTTTTATAGATAACCCGTCCTTCTTCAATTGCGTGAACCAATGTCGCGAAATTATCGTCGGCAAGGACCATGTCGCTGGCTTCTTTGGCAACGTCGGTCCCTTTTTTGCCCATAGACACGCCCACATCTGCCTTTTTCAGCGCGAGTGCATCATTTACCCCGTCTCCTGTTACGCCTACTACCATACCTTTTTCCTGCAGTAGTGTGGTAATTCGTAGCTTTTGCTCGGGTTTGGTGCGGGCAAATACCCGTGTCTTAAGAATAATGTCAGATAATTTTTCATCAGACAGTCTTTCAAGAGCTTCACCCGTGAGCACTTCTTCGTCTTTTTCAATAAGGCCGATCTCTTTTGCCAGAGAGAGTGCGGTGAGCTCATTGTCGCCGGTTACCATGCAGACATGAATGCCGGCAATGCGTGCTTTTTGGATGGCATCTTTAATCTCGGGACGCGGCGGATCGTAGAGTGCGAGAAAACCGAGAAAAGTGAGATTTTGTTCGAGTTTGGTGCGGTCTTTGGTCTCCAGCTTTGTTTCTTCCCGTACAGCAAAGCCAATAGCCCGTAGTCCTTCTTTGGCAAAGGCTTCAAATTGTTTGGTTGCAGCATTTTTTTCCGCTTCGGAAAGTTTGCTTATTTCAAGAATTGCTTCTGGCGCACCCCGGACAAAGACGAATTCGTGTCCGTTCTGCTTCCAGAGCGTCGTGATTGTTTTACTGTCGGAGTCAAACACAAATTCATCGAGGACTTCGCCGGTAGGGAGTCTGCCGAAGTGTTCGTGTCGTCTCGCCCACAAGAGGAGTGCACCGTCGGTTTGATCCCCGACAATTTCGTAGCTTCCGTCACCATCTTCGACAATTGTGGCGGTATTACCGAGGACACAGGCCCGAAGCAGCAACGGAAGCGAAGATTGTTCTTTCAGCCAGAAATGCTTCACTGCCATGCTGTTTTGAGTAATTGTCCCTGTTTTATCGACAAGGACTACTTGGATCGCGCCGAGCGTTTCAATTGCTGCCATCTTTCTGACGATTGCGTGGCGCTTGGCCATTCTGTGCGTGCCGACGGCAAAGGCAATAGTGACAACTGCGGGTAAGCCTTCGGGAATCGCAGCAATTGAGATACTTGCGGCAACGAGAACGAGTGGGATGAATGACGTATGATGCCAGAGGCCGATCGGAATGACGAGAAAACCCAGCGCAAGCGCGATTAAAGACAACGTTTTACTCAAATAGTCAAAATTTTTCTGGAGCGGTGTTTTTTCGTCATTGATATTGCTAAGAGTATCGGCAATTTGTCCGAAGCGGGTTTGCATGCCTATTTCGGTGACTCGAATCTGGCCGTTACCTCGGTTTACCAGTGTTCCCAGAAAAACCTTTTCCCGTGCTTCTTTGACCACAGAAAGTGATTCACCGGTAAGAATAGATTCGTCAATTTCCAGATTGGCGACATCGACTACCTCTCCGTCTGCAGGAACCCGGGATCCTTCAGACAGCATAACAATGTCACCCGGAACCAAGTCTTCTGCCATGATTTGGAGATTTTTACCGTCACGTAGAACGTGCGCTGTCGGCGCAGTATAATTTTTGAGTTTTTCGAGCGATTTTTCTGCCCGATATTCCTGCATAAAGCCAAAACAGGAGTTGACGATGATGACGGCAAGAATAAATCCGCCGTCAACAAAATCCTGTACGATAAATGAGAAAACCGCGGCAATTACCAAAACGCCATTAATGAGGCTGGCAAATTGTCCGACAAACATTTCAAACAGCGAGAAAGAGGCATTTGTTTCAATACGATTTTTTCCGAATTGTACTTGGAGTTTTTTTATATCCTCTGATGATAGACCGTTTTCCATGGGCAGCTCATTTATTATAGCTGATTGTTCTTCGGTCTGTATTGGAGCGCTTCAGCAATATGGTTCGGTTTGATTTCGTCGCTGTCATCCAGATCGGCTATTGTGCGGGCAACTTTAATGCTGCGATAGTAGGCACGTCCGGAGAGGTTCATCTTGACAACCGCGAGTTTGAGAAGTTCAATGCAGTCATCCGAAAGCACACAGAATTCTTTGATGGTTTTGTTGCTCAGTTCGGCATTGGCGGTAAGTGAGGTTTCCTTGTATCGTTTAATTTGTTTGTCGCGAGCTTTTTGTACTCGGGTTCGGATTTTGGCAGACGATTCAACGTCTGCGCTTTCTTTCTCTGTCAATTTTTCTACTTTGACCGCCGGTACGTCGATATGGATATCAATTCGATCAAGTAGCGGCCCTGAGATTTTTTTCTGATATTTGAGGATTTGGCCAGGATTACAGGAGCAAAGATGGTATTTATCCCCAAGATATCCACAAGGACAGGGATTCTGTGCAGCAACCAGCATGCACTTGGCAGGAAAGGTCGTTTTGCCTTTTGCCCGCGATATAGAAACAATCGTGTCTTCCATGGGTTATCTGAGGCTTTCGAGCATAAACCGGGGAAATTCGGGAAATTCATCAAGAAACAGTACGCCCCGGTGTGCCAGGGTAATTTCTCCCGGTTTGGGATTGGTACCGCCACCAATGAGGCCGACAAGTGAAGTTGTATGATGCGGCGAGCGGAAGGGTCTGGTATTTTTCATCGGCTCCCGTCCCAAGAGTCCTGCAATGCTGTAAATTTTGGTGACTTCAAGCATTTCAGCAAAGGTGAGCCTGGGAAGGATTGAAGGAAGGGTTCGGGCAAGAAGTGTCTTTCCCGCTCCGGGAGGTCCTTTCATGAGAATATTGTGGCCTCCGGCAGCTGCAATCTCAAGCGCGCGCTTGGTTTGCTGCTGGCCCTTGATCTCACGCATATCATAGTCAAAGTGTTCAGCCTCGATTTCCGAGAATTCGATGGTGGTCACGGGCTCAAGCAGTTGCTGTTTATTCAGGTGCAGAAAAAGCGAAAGGAGGGTTTGTACCGGGAAGATTGCGATTTCGTTCACGATTGCTGCTTCAAGGGTATTTTCTGCAGGCAGATAAATTGAACCGAGGTTTTTGCTTTTGGCAAGAAGCGCCTGCGGCAAGGCGCCGATGATGGGTCGTACCCGTCCATCCAGAGACAATTCTCCGGAAAACAATGCATCCGTGATATCGGCGTTGAGTTGGCCTGAAGCGATGAGGATACCAAGCGCGATCGGGAGATCATACGATGGACCTTCTTTGGGCAAATCGGCCGGGGCAAGGTTGACGGTTATTCGTTTTGCAGGGAAATCAGCTCCAGAGTTGCGGATTGCTGAGCGGACGCGTTCTTTTGCCTCCTCGACAGCTTTGTCGGGAAGGCCGACGATGGTGAAGGAGGGAAGTCCTTGTGCTGCAATATCGATCTCAACTTCAATCGGGACAGCATCAAGTCCTACAACAGCACTAGATAAAACTTTAGCGAGCATATATCTATCATAGCAAACAAAAATGAAGAAAAAATTGACAAATAACGTCCCATAGTTTATGATCCAGGGCAATGATGTATCAAGGTGAGCTTTTTACCATAGGAGGCAGAATCTTGACTTTTTTACCGGAGAAGCGTAAGATCGGATCGATTATGGCTAGTGAAACTCTCAAAGAAAGTAGAACAGAGGAAGGTGCAACCGGCGTCAATGTAAGAACAGTAACACGACGAGAGATGGTGCTTGCTTTAAAATTGGCAGCACGGGATTTACAAGAAGGCGGCGGACCTGATTTTCAGGTGAGCATCGCGAGTAGACCCGGAGAGCAATACGATCCTTCATCTCCCACAAATAATACTCTTCCCTACGCATTGGGTCCTCGTATGTATGGCATTGTCATTACCGGAGGTGATCCTGCGCAGGGCGGGACAGCGCCTCTCTATGCACGGGCACGTGAACGAGAATTAGCAGCGAATCCGCAAGCATCTCTCAGGCCCTTTCGAAGACGGGGACCGGCGCCTACTGCCGCTTAAAGTAAGCGGTATTTGTTTTTCTTCTCAGATTTAGCAGCAGTTTTTCGTATAAATTATTTTCTTTGAAGCTAAATTCGCTATAGGGTATTGACAGCATCCTATAAATCATATTAATCTGGAAGTGTTCACCAATGCATGGGTAGAACTAGCCAAGAGGGTAAAGAAATCTAGAGTCATTACACCTTACGGGACATTTTAAAAATTTTCGGATATATCCTTAAACAAGATATATCTAAGAAAGATTGTAAACGTATGCCTCAAAACATACCTTTATGATTCTTTGAACAAAAAAGTCTGCCTAAAAAACAGACTTTTTTGCTGGAAAAAAATCTGTGCTACAATAGCCTCACATGGATCAGGTAGCCCAAATCCGCGAAAAGATAGATATCGTTTCCTTCATCTCCGAATTTATTACGGTAAAGAAGGCGGGCCGCAATTTTAAAGCTAATTGTCCCTTTCATGGCGAAAAAACTCCCTCCTTTGTGATTTCTCCCGAGCGACAAATCTGGCATTGTTTCGGCTGCGGTAAGGGCGGGGATGTCTATACCTTCCTCATGGACTATGAAAAACTCGAATTTGCCGAAGCCCTGCGGACGCTCGCCAAAAGAACAGGCATAGAGCTCATTTCTCAGCGTGCGACAAGCGGCATTACTTCCCGAAAAGAGGTACTGTATGAGGTTAACAGTTTTGCCAAAGAATTTTATCATTATGTGTTGACCAAGCTTCCCGCAGGCAAAAAAGCGCGCGAATATTTACAAAATCGCGGAGTAACCCAAAAGGTTATTGAAACCTTTAAGATCGGTTTTGCTCCCACCTCGGACTATGCTCTGGTAAATTATTTAATGAAGAAGAAAAAATATACCAAAGAAGATGTTTTGGAGGCCGGTCTGGCGTTTATCGGCAGATCAGGATTGGTCGATTTTTTCCGGGGACGACTCATGTTTCCGCTTATCGATCATCGGGATAATGTCGTCGGGTTTGCCGGACGAGTTCTTGAGGGCGAAGTTTCTTCAAAATATATCAATACCCGTGAGACGCTGATTTATCATAAGGGCGAGCACGTGTTTGGCCTCAACGTGACCAAAGACGCGATTCGTCGTGAAAAACAAGTGATCTTGGTTGAAGGAGAATTTGATGTTCTCTCATGTTTTGAGCATGGCATCGGGAATGTCGTGGCTGTGAAAGGCACGGCGCTGACTGAGATGCAGGTGAATTTACTGGCACGTTTTGCTCAAAAAGTGACGTTTTGTTTTGACGGGGACAAAGCCGGGCAAGAGGCGATCAAACGTAGTTTATTAATAGTAGAAAAGAAAGGGTTGAGTCCGACAGTTATCGTCCCACCGAAGGGACTCGATCCGGACGATGCGCTCAAGCAAGCACAGGGAGAGTTTAAAAAGGCTGTGAAAGAGGATATAGCTGTCTATGACTATTTACTTACCAAACTCGTCTCAGACAATGACGTAGCGACTGCAGAGGGTAAAAAAGCGATTGTCAGTGAATTCCTTTCATTTATTTCAGCTGTGCAAAATGAGGTAGTAAAAGAACACTATCTGCGAAAACTCAGTAGTGAAGTTGATACCTCATATGAAAGTATCGCCAAGGAGTTGAACCGGTTATCGCAAAAAAACGTTGCCGTGCCCCAGCCGGAAGCAGTGAAGGTCAAACGTCCTCGTGAAGAAATGCTTGAAGAATATTTACTGGCGTTGATTGTTCAAAGCGACAAGCCCAAAAGTGTCCTTGAGAAAGCTGTCGCGATTATTTCCGATGCCCAAAGTCGTGAGCGGGCATATCAGAAAATTCTCTCGCATTTGTTGAACCATTTTCAAAAGAGTGAATTTTTTGACAGCAAACATTTCGGTGACGGACTGCCGCCGGAGCTGGTGACTAACTATGATACGTCGCTTCTTTTTCCGCTACCGCCGTTTGAAAGTCAAGAACAATTACTTGCAGAAGTCGGAAAAACAGCCTCGCATTTGCGAAAATTTTATCTCCAAAAGAAGATGCATGATCTGGCAGGAGAGATTAAAAAACGGGAAAATGATGAGGATGATGAGTCGCTTGAATCGCTGAGAAAAGAATACTCGCAGCTCACCTCGCAACTAGAGGCTACCTAATCTTGCCCATTTGTGGTAAAATAGACAATATGTCCCAGAAACTTTCACCGCTTTTGACGGATATCATTACGTCTGCCAAAAAACGCGGCTACATTACGCAGGATGAAATCCTCGGAATTTACTCCAAACCGGAAGATCACATAGAAGAACTTGATGGTCTGTATGATAAATTGATGAAGACCAACATTGATGTCTTCGAGACAGTTGCCCAGCAGCAGGAAGATCAAAAGCCGATTGAAGATCTTGAAAAAGAACTCGAAGCATTGACTGTTCTGACAGAAGGATCTGTTTCTGATCCGGTCCGTATGTATCTGAAGGAAATCGGCCGCATCCCGCTTCTCACCTTTGATGAGGAAATTGAACTTGCCAAGCGTGTTGAAAAAGGCGAGGACAAAGCAAAACAAAAGCTCATTAACTCCAACTTGCGTCTTGTTGTGTCCATCGCCAAAAAATACATCGGCCGCGGATTGTCGCTTCTCGACTTGATCCAGGAAGGCAATCAGGGATTGATCCGTGCAGTTGAAAAATATGACTGGAGACGAGGATATAAGTTTTCGACTTACGCAACATGGTGGATCAGACAATCGGTTACTCGTGCGATTGCCGATCAGGCGCGTACGATTCGTATCCCTGTCCACATGGTTGAAAACATCAACCGATTTTTACGATCTCAGAGAAAATTGATGCAGGAACTCGGCCGCGAGCCCACTCCTGAAGAAGTTGCAAAGGTGCTCGGCATTGAGCCTGATAAGGCGCTTGAAATTATTAAGATTTCACAAAACCCGGCTTCTCTTGAAGCACCGGTTGGGGATGAAGAAGACAGTAGACTCGGTGATTTTATCCATGATTCATCTGCACCGACACTTTTTGACTCAGCTTCACGAGAACTTCTCAAAGAACAAGTTGAACAGGTACTCGGTACGCTTTCCGATCGTGAGCAGCGGGTTATTGTAGAGCGGTTTGGTCTCAATGACGGACGTCCGAAGACACTTGAAGAAGTAGGACGAATGTTTGCGGTGACCCGTGAGCGTATCCGACAGATTGAAGCAAAAGCACTTCGTAAAATGCGCCACCCATCTCGTGGTAACAAACTCCGCGACTACCTCGTCTAATCTTTTTTAATCAAGCTTTGTATTCTAAATTAGCGTTAATGAGTATTTCGTCGGTGAAGAGTGGTTGCAGCAGTAGCAATTGCATCTTCATCAGCTTTCATGGTTTCAAATAATGCCACAAATATGCCGGAACCTTCTGCCGGGGCTGTGACATGTTGTGAAAGAATAGCTATTGCTTCATCGAGATCTCCGGTTTTAAACGCATCAAGGAGGCATCTCCAGTCAATAAATTGTAAGGCCGAAAAAAGTCTCTTTGAAAACAATTGATGCTCTTGTTTTCTGTCGACACGAAGTCTGCCGTTTTTAGCATCTGCATCAAAGCGAGCAATATTTCCGCCTCTTTCGGCGATTTGACTTGTAATAAGTTCCATTGTTGTTGCATAAATTTCATCCAAATACATTACGTCTGCCGCAATAAGATCTGTTATAAAAAACCCATCAACTTCAATATATTTTCTGAAGCCAATTTTTGTTATTGAGCTTTGATCGAGGGCAATATTACTGCTTGGTTCAAAGACATCATGTAGAATGCCAGAAACCTGTCTTCTGTCAATTTCCGAATATTGATCCGGGGGGATGCTGACAGCAGGAATAAGAGAATGAGCAGCTTCATGGTAGATTGTCGGCTTGAGGATTCTATCATGGAGGCCTATTGTTTTCGGAGAAAAAAATATCTCTCCGGAGACAGCATCGTGCCAAGCAATTTGGGTTATCTCATTGTGGCTTGTGACAGCTCTCATTTGGGCTCGAAGCCTTGCGAGAATATCAGGTCTCATCTCGGGATGAAGGACAAGAGGCGTGCCCTTAGCGCCAATTTTTATTTTCGGACTTAGTGAAGCAACGTCAGGTCGATGTGCTGCAGGAAATTCAGGTTTTTCCCACACCAACGTTGAGGCTGACTGTAATTGTTGCCTTATGCGGTGAACATGAAGTGCTTTTTCTACTTCGGTAGACATCGTGAGATTATAGCAAAGGAAATAGAAAATATCAAACTATAGGTTTAATATTTTGATACTGACATGCTTCTTTCTCTCATTAAAATTTTGTGCTATGCTTTTGTTGATGGATTTCTATTTTCTTCTTCCAATATTGATCATTCTTTTCTTTGCAAGCGTTAAGGTTGTCAAAGAATATGATCGTGGTGTCATTTTTTTCTTAGGGAGATGTACGGGAGTTCGTGGGCCCGGACTGATTCTTCTGATTCCGTTTCTTGAAAAAATGCAGAAAGTGACACTTCGAACGATCACTATGGAAATTCCTTCGCAAAAAATCATTACCAAAGACAATGTTTCTATAGATATTGCAGCAGTTGCCTATTATCAGGTGATTGATCCCAGAAAATCCGTCATTGCGATTGAAAATGCCAACTTGGCAGTCAATCAGATCAGCCAGACAACGGTTCGTAATGTCGTCGGGCAATTTGTTCTTGATCAACTGCTTTCTCAGACAGCTCAAATCAATACCCAAATTAAAAATGTTATTGATGCGCATACAGAACCGTGGGGAGTACAAGTGACAGCGGTTGAAATCAAAGACATTACACTTCCCGATAATATGCAGCGGGCAATGGCTAAGGAAGCGGAAGCAGAGCGTGAGAGACGAGCAAAAATTGTGGCAGCTGAAGGAGAATTCCAAGCATCAGTAAAGCTTGGAGAAGCGGCAGATATTATCGCCAAGCACCCGGTTGCTTTGCAGCTGAGAACTCTGCAAACAATGTCTGAGATCAGTACCGAGAAAAATTCAACAATCATTTTCCCGGCGCAATTTATGACAACGGTACAGGAAGTAGTAAAAACCCTCAAAATGGATTCTCAGACGAGCTAATCTTCAACCAAGGCAAAGCGGGGGATTTTTTTTCCGTTTACCACCACCTCTTCCAGAAACATTTTTTTCGGTCTGACCCAGTATTTTCCATGAGGGTTATCATAAAGACATTCATAATACACAAGCTCTTCAAGCGTTTCGCTGTGTTTGGCAACGCCGAGAGCACGATAAAATTTCCCCTTATGGTGTCGGTATTTGCCTCCGATGACAACGTCTTTTTGCACAGATAGATAATGACAAAAAGAGAGAAGGTTGTAAAGGAAGGTAATTTTATGGCTAGACCTCAGGATTGGTTCATGCTAAAATACCTTTATTCCGTGATAGCTCAATGGTAGAGCAATCGACTGTTAATCGATTGGTTCTAGGTTCGAATCCTAGTCACGGAGCCAAAGAAAAGATTGCTTTATCATATAATATATGGCGACTATAAATTCCTGGATTAACTTCAACGGTAATGCTGAGGAAGCATTTACTTTTTATAAATCGGTATTCGGAGGAGAGTTCTCAAAAGTGGTACGCTTCAAAGACATTGCCAGCGATGAGTTTCAAGTGGCGGAAAAAGAAGAAAATAAAATAATGTATATTGCGTTACCTATCGGTGCCACTACTCTGCTGATAGCCAATGATGTCCCGGAAGTTCTGGGACAAGTAAATGAGAACGAAAACAGAAGCAAGATTTTGGTAAACACGGAAAGCAAAGAAGAGGCGGATAGATTATTTCATGGCCTCTCAAGCGGAGGAGCAGTAGAAGGATCTATGGGGGATAGTCCATGGGGATCATATGCAGGTATGTTTCGAGATAAATACGGTATCGAGTGGATCATTGAGTTTTCTTCTAGTAATTGAAATACGTTAATGAGGGCAGGCGGAGCAAAATTTATTTGGTGAATTTGAGCGTGCTGACAATATCTTCAATGTAATTTCTCCCTTCTTGTGTGTCTGAAATTATTTCCATTGTTTTATTTGATGGAAGTACGATACTAAAGCGTGTTTGTCCTTGAAATACACCTTCAACCGCTGGCATTGAATCCACATAATATTTTTTAACAACACTATTTTGCACGCCTTTATCCATTCGTTCAAAATCGGAGAGAGTTAGTTTATTATCAGTCGCAAGAAATATTTGTAATATTTCATTTCCTCCGGAGTCGCCGGCACTATACTCAGCCTGTGTACCCGTAGCAAAAAAACTAAAATGTCCCATGAAATCCGGAGGATTAGAAAATGCAGGATCATAAACGGTATACCAAGATGGAGGATATTTAAAACTAAAACTATTGTCAGGGTAAGTAAACGTTTTCCAGTTACCGGTATCAGCAGTTGACGATAAGGTAGACAACGTAAGGTTTTTATTGAGGAGTGATTTAGGGGCGTTTGTTGATACCTGTTTTGATACCCACACATAACCTGCAGATGCTGCAAAGACCAGAGAGACAATCAAAATAAGGGATAGCCTGGAAAACCTAAAGCTGTTTTTTGATGTCGGCATAAACTTAATAAATTTATTGTATGTCTTGACCATTTTTAACTCTTGTATTCCAAAATGTCTCCGGGTTGACAGTCCAGCGCATCACAAATCGCCTCAAGCGTCGAAAAACGAATCGCTTTTGCTTTGCCATTTTTGAGTATAGAAAGATTCGCCATCGTGATCCCGACTTTTTCAGTCAGTTCCGTAACGCTCATTTTTCGCTTTGCCAGCATGACATCAATGTTGATTATTATTCCCATAATTGCAGCCTCTACACGGTTAAATCATTTTCTGATTTTAAATCTACCGCGTTTTGAAGGAGTTTTTGAAAAACAGCAGCGGTGGTTGCAATGACGAGAGAAGAGAAACAAACAATAATGCCAAGTGCCGTCGGGCCTGCCGGATCATCCCCATGCGCAAAAAAACGAATATAAAGTTCTGCTGCTGCAATAAAACCGATAAGACTGAGTGAAGCAAATTTTATATTTTTGAGTGCAGTAATAGCACTTTGGGAAAAGGCTTTATTGGTTTCAATGAAGTGTAATAATGTGAATGCCTGGTACAGCCCAACAAAAAAGGGGATTGAACCCAGGTAAATATAAATAATAAACGGATCTGCATAAATACTGACGAGATCTAAGTGGACAGCTCTGCCTTCAGTTTGAGGAAACCAAAGCAAACCGGCAAACACGCCGATTGCAATCAGACAAATGACAACTTTCAAGAATAAGGTTGAACCGCGTTTCATAGATCGATACTCATAGCATAGCACATTATTTATCGTTTGTCAATATATTATTATCGTTATTTAATATATAGTCTGGCAAGCGAGAAGGTCATCAATCTTCTTTTTTTGTGTTATCGTTATATTTGTCTTTTTGTAGGTCTTCCAGTTTTTGCTTCAATTCTCCTATTTCATAATCTGATGTATCAATATTCTTTTTGTTAAATAGCTGTAATCCCTGAATATACATTCGCGCTCGAATTGCATCCTTCTTTTTGAGGCGATCAATGGTAACAGGTTCATTTGCAAAGGTATCAGAGATAATCTTCAGTCTCGCAAAAAAGAAGCTTTGTTCAATATGGGTATTTGAAATATCTTTAATATCCACATCTTGTTCTTGTGAAGTCAAAAATTGATGAAAAATAAATGAAACTTTGTTTTCCTGTATTCTCACGATAGTTGGAAATAAGTCCCAAGGGAATACGGTAGATATGCTCAAAACTTCTCTATTTGATTTTCTTACCATCTCTTCTGTTAGCCGCTTGTCCTTTGCATTTTCTTTGGAAATAGTTTGTGCAGCTTCATCACGGCCTTTTTGTTCCGGTGATTTCTTTAGTTCCGGTCTGAGTGTGGGCATTTGAGTATTTCTATTGAATGGTTCGCTTGCTAAATTTCCCAGATCTTTTTTCTTATCATCAATCATCTTCTGTTCGCGTTGATCAAAGAGTTTTTTAAGCCAGTAACTTGCCTTCTTTTTCTCAATTTGCGTAGGTGAATTTTGCGGAGGATGGGAGAATACAGTATGTGCGAGCGTAGGGGATTCATCTCTCTCCCGTTTTCTTCCAAATTTTTTGAAAAGCAAATATCTTGGATTGTAGTCAGCCATAGTAGTAGTTCATGTGCTTTACTCATACTAAAGCTGAGCTTATTATACCATTATGTATTGACACATTGACAAGTACTACAACTAAGCGTAGTATATGAAGTATGGCAACTAATGACAAACAAAGAGTAACTCTTTTTCTTCATCCCGACCTTTTAAAGCATGCCAAAGCGCAGGCTGTCATCGAGGAAATTACATTAACCACGCTTGTAGAGGTGGCGCTCGTTAAATATTTACCGAAAGAAACCGTCATTAAGAAACCACAAATATAATATGAATGAAACAAATACTGTTCAAGAGGAAGTAACAACCGTTGCTCAGGAGTCGCCGCAGCAAGTTGTTAAGACAACAACGAGACAAGTTGAACCTGCTGTCAAAGGTGAAGCCCCGCAAAAGGTGTATGAAAAAAAGAAAACAATTTTTAGATTTAATCAAATTATTTGGTATATCTTAGGTTTTATTGAAGTGCTGCTTGTTTTCCGGATTATTTTAAAGATGTTGGGCGCAAATCCGTTTGTGGGATTTACCAGTTTGATTTATACGATTACCGCGCCGTTTGCAGCTCCATTCTTCGGCATAGTAGGGCCATCGGCTACCGGCAGCTCTGTGATTGAATGGACCACGGTTATTGCTGCAATTGTCTATATCTGTATTGCTTGGGGGCTTGTCTATCTTTTGGATCTTATCTATCCGATTACGCCAAAAGATGTTGAAACCCAAAACATATGATACTGACAATTATTATTATCCTCTCGATCCTTTGGATTCTTGGCTATGCGCCACTCTCAGGAATTTCTGTACCAAATATTATTCTTTTCAGTATCAATGGTCACCCAATTACGCTTTGGGAGATTCTCATTCTTGCGGTTATTAGTTGGGCGATCGGCATTTTACCTCGACCATTTCAAATAGTTGCTTCAGTGCTTCTTGTCTTTTGGATTCTTTCAGTGCTCGGTATTCTTGCAATCGGAGGCCTTCCCGGCATTGTCGTTCTTATCGTAATCGTAACTCTCATTGTTTCGATCTTTCTATGAAAATAACGCATCAAAGACAACAAGGGAATAAAAAAAATGCAATGGGTGTGCTTGCTGCCGGAGTAGTAGGGGCAGTTGCTATTGCAGGTGCTGCAGTTGCAGCAACAGTGGTGCTCCAAGATGAAAAAAACAGAAAAAAAGTTAAGGACGCATTGCTTACTATGAAGGATCAAGCAAAAGAATATGTAGAAACATTCAAAACAGATCCAAATACAAAAGAAGCAGTAGAAGCGGTCAAAAAAATTACCACAGAAACAAAAAAAAGTAGTGTAAAACTAGTAAAGTAAAAATATGGGAATTATCCAAATTATCATTATTGTACTCGTTATCATGTGGCTTGGCGGGTTTGTGCTCCACGTTGGCGGAGACTTAATTCATATCTTGCTTGTTATCGCGATTGTTGTATTTTTGCTTAAGTTTATTAAAAGAAACGTTTAAGAACTATGTTAGCAGTTATCATTACCATCATTTTTGCGATCTTTGTAGCGTTTATTGCCACACAAAACACCGCGCCGGTTGTGATTAATATTTCGCAATACAGCAGATCTGTTCCTCTGTATCTTGTGGTGCTTTTGTCTCTTTTGGTAGGATTTGTGTTTGCTTGGATTCTCCATCTTTTGGATGCATTCGCGGTATTATTTGCTTTACGAGGGAAAGATAAAGTAATAAAAAAAGAAAAGAAAGAGATTATTGAATTAAAAAACAAAGTGCATGATCTTGAAATTGAGAAAGCCAAACTTGAGAAAGAGAAAAATCCCCAAACTTCATCGTAGAAGATTTTAGTATTTTATCTTGCAAATAAGAGTCCCATAGTTGACATTTTTTGGCAAGTTTTATATACTTGCGCACAATGGCTAAGAAAAAGAAAGTTCATAAGTCGTTTTCCATAAAAGAAGCAATTCATTTCGGTTGGCAGATTTCGACAAAAAACGTTTGGTTTTTCATTGGTTTTCTCCTCATTCCTTTCGGAATCAATATGCTCCTTTCAAATTTTACACCTCAGCTGTTTGATAAAAATCTACATTTTAATTTTCTGGGGCTGGTGATTTTGTTTATAAGCTGGATTGTTAGTCTTCAGTTCGGTTTTGCACAAATTGCAATCTATTTTAAACTTGCCGACAAGAAGAAAACTTCCCTTAAAGAGCTATTTGCTTACTTCGATAAAGGTCTCCTCTGGAAATATTTTTTAGTCGGACTTTTGCTTCAGCTTATTATTCTTGCAGGGTTTCTGGTGCTTATTATTCCGGGCATTTATTTTAGTCTGAAGTATTGGTTTGCACCTTATATTTATGTCGATAAGCGAACAGGTGTTATCGATGCATTTAAAGAGAGTGCCCGACTGACAGAAGGAGTAAAATGGCAGCTTTTGCTGCTTGGAATAGTACAATCTCTTGTTGTGCTGGCCGGTGCGCTTGCGCTTCTTGTCGGCTTATTTGTCACATTGCCAATTAACTACCTTTCCGATATCTCCGTCTACCGCAAGCTATCCGCGAAGGCTTAAGCACTTATCCGTTATGCCCCGGATGAGACGATGTGGGCAGCAGCTTTTTATTATTTCTTCAAATTGCTATACTAAAGCTATGTTGAGCGTTACCCCTTTTCTCTTATTTGACGGCAATTGTGCTGAAGCAATGACTTTTTATCAAAAATGTCTGGGCGGAGAGCTGACGCTTACAAAAGTCGATGATACTCCTATGAAAGCGCAATATCCACAAGAAAAACATAATTGGATTATCTATGCACAATTAAAAAACGGTGCTGTAGATATCTCTGCAACAGACTGGCTCCACCCTACGAGAAAACCCAAGCAAGGGAATACTGTGTGCATGTATATTACCGGTACTCACAGCGATTTGAAGCCGGTTTTTGAAAAACTCTCTGAAGGGGCACCGCAAGAATTGCTTGATGAATTGCGGGAGATGCCGTTTGGAAGCTACGGGCATCTTGCAGATACATACGGTGTTCATTGGTTTTTCAAAGGTGATAAAAAATAGATATGGCAGAGCCGAAAACAAAAGCCACAACACTCAGCGTCAAAGATTTTTTAAATAACGTTGAACCTGAACAAAAAAGGCTCGACAGTTTTGTCCTCCTCGAAATGTTCGAGAAAGTTACCGGAGAAAAAGCGGTAATGTGGGGAACAAGTATCATCGGATTTGGCAAATATCACTACAAGTCAGAAAGAAGCGCACAAGAAGGAGACTGGTTGCTGGTCGGATTTTCACCCAGGAAACAAAATCTGACGCTTTATATCCTGCACGGCAATGATCACAATCAGGAATTACTCGCAAAGCTCGGTAAACACAAGACAAGTGGAGGATCCATGGGAGGATGTCTCTATATAAATAAGCTTTCCGATGTCGATCAAGACGTTCTTGCGCAGCTCATACAAGCCTCGTATCAGCACATGAAGAAAACAAACACATAAATAATCCTCATGTATGAAAAAAATGTTACTCATCAGAATTATTAATACCTTACTCGGTTGGGTAATCGCATTTATGATCGTCTATACGATGATTTTCTTCTTCGGAGAAAAACTGAAGGCATATCCACCGGTAGTGACAGCATTGATTTTTTCAGGAGTACTCGTTACTGTCATGGGAAATTTTGTAATGCCATTTTTAAGTCGAATTGTCATTCGTTATTTTGACAAGAAATATCTATGAAACGCGCACAAGATGTTGACGAATATATTGCGAGTGCCCCAAAGGAAGTGCAGGACAAGCTGAAAGCACTCCGTAAAGCTATTAAGGAAGTAGCCCCTGACGCAGATGAAAAAATTAGCTACGGCATGCCGTATTACGGCTACAAAGGGCGCTTAGTCTATTTTGCTTATTTCAAAAATCATATCGGACTCTACGCAGTTCCGCCGCTCATCGATGATCATAAAAATGAATTAAAGAAGTATCAAACATCTACCTCGGCAATTCGTTTTCCCATCAATGAAGATTTACCGATTACACTTATTAAAAAATTGGTGAAAGTTGCAAAGAAAAGAAACGAAACAAAATAGTAGTATACTAAATAGTATGAAATTAAAACTGATCGAAAAAAAACAAGAGACACCCGACGTTACGTCGTTTATTTTTAGTCCTACAGAACCGATATCATGGAAACCGGGACAATTTGTGCATTATGTGTTGCATCATGAGCCGACAGATGACAGAGGGTCGGATAGATGGTTTACGAATGCAGCAGCACCGTACGAGAATCAGGTGAGGATTACCACCAGAATTACCAGTGAGAAAGGAAGTTCTTTTAAGAAAAAATTAGTAAGTTTGGTCGAAGGGAAAAATATTGAAGCCTCAAACATTAGTGGGGACTTTATTGTCGAGGATCCATCACAAGAATTTGTTTTTATTGCCGGGGGGATTGGTATTACGCCGTTTCGGTCAATTCTGACGCAGCTTGATCATGAGAAAAAACTCATGAAGGGAACCCTTCTTTATTCCAATAGAGATCAGAAGGTTGTGTATCAGGAGGAACTGGAAGCAATTGCGAAAAATAATCCGGATTTTCATATACATTACATTTTTTCTCCCGAACATATCGATGAAAAAAAGATTCGTGAATTTGTTCCCGATATCCAAAAGCCGATTTTTTATATCTCCGGTCCGGAGCCGATGGTAGAGGCGCTTGGAGAACTGGTGAAAAAAATGGGGGTAACAGAAGCGCACCTCAAGCAAGATTGGTTCCCCGGCTATCCAATGGAGTAACGTTTTTTTACACAATTTACACATTCTTCCTGCTATACTGAACTCAGTGAATAACGTAGCATATTTTGAAATTCAAGCAGATGATCCTCAGAAGGCTTTAGATTTTTATTCGGACATTTTTGGGTGGAAATTTACCAAACAAGAAGGCTTGCCGATTGACTATTGGCACATCGAAACCGAAGGAATAACCGGCGGATTGTTAAAACGTCCCGCAAAAAAACCGGATTCTCAGCAGGGAACAAATGCTTATGTCTGCTCGATGGAAGTCGCAGATTTTGATGCGACAGCAGAGAAAATTCTTAAACATGGCGGGATTGTTGCTATGCCGAAATTTGCCGTTCCGGGGAAATGCTGGCAGGGATATTTTTTGGACACAGAAGGAAATACGTTTGGCTTATTTCAGGTTGACGAAAAAGCAGCCTAACACTATACTTTATTTCTATGCAGAAGATCACCCCGTTTTTATGGTTCGATAATAATGCCGAAGAGGCGATGAATTTTTATGCCTCAATTTTTAAAGACTCAAAAATTATCAGTATCCAATACTACCCTGAGGGCTCTGATGATCCCCATATGAAGGGGATGGAGGGAAAAGTGTTAACAGGAATATTTGAACTCAATGGGCAAAAATTTATGGCACTTGATGGTGGTCCAATTTTTACATTTAACGAGTCTGTATCACTTTATGTCGAGTGCGATGGGCAAGAAGAGGTAGATTATTATTGGGAGAAGCTTTCCGCTGTTCCTCAGTCAGAACAGTGCGGTTGGTTGAAAGATAAATTCGGTCTTTCTTGGCAAATTATCCCCAAACAGCTAGGTGAATATTTGGGAGGCTCTGAAAAAGAAGGTGCTCAGCGTGCACTGGCGGCCATGATGAAGATGAAAAAAATTGTTATTGAAGATCTCAAAAAAGCCTACGAAGGATAAAAAAGCCGTTTGCAACCGGCTTTATCTCCTCAATGATTATCCAAAAAAGACCATTTTTATAACCACAATAATTCCGAGTATTGTCCAAAAGAAGATACTTAACCCAATCGGCGTTCCCCACCCGTACCATTTCATTGCAGCTTCCGATGCCTGCATTTCATATACATGTTCAAGATGTTTCTTTTCAATATCATTCATGAAAATCACCTCCTTTTGTTAAATATCCAAATATTCAATAGGATTTTCTTCCCGAAGTGCAATATTTTCAACAATTTCAAAAAGTTCCTTAGGGAGTTTGGTTTTTAATTCCTGAGGAGTTTTGCCGACAAAAAGTTCTGAATTTTTGACGTTGATTAAATACTCTCCGCTTGAGCGCCAGAGGCGGGGATTCGTGAGAAGTGTAGCCTTAGCACCCGTTTGCAGATGGACTGCAATATTTCCCTTTTGCGTTTTATAGATTTGTGCTTCAAGTAGCCAGACGCCATCATCGGATAATCCTGACCATTTGCCTAAAGAAAGGCCGATAAAACGACTTTCCCTCTCTGCATCGCCTTTGCCGATCTTGAGAGAAATTTCTTTCATACCTTTGGTTTTCTCAGTATTGCGGGCAATAAATTCACGAAGCGCACGGGTAATCACAGAAGAAAGAGCTTCACCTGCAATATTTTTTGCTTCCTCAAAAAGAGAAACATCTTTGTCGCTCACATAAATAGTTTTATTCGGCATATATACGTATATTATACATATATGTATAGTTTTTGTCAAGAGAGCAACTTGCAAACAGCTATCATGCGCGGTAGACTAAAGATATGAAAATTTTAAAGAGCATCGGTGCAGTCGTTGCAGGATTTTTGACAGTTGTTGTGTTATCGGTCGGCACGGATGCGATTTTGGAAGCAGCCGGTGTTTTACCTCCCCAAACACAGCATGCAGTATACACCTCATGGACATTGTTATTGTTGGCACTTGTTTATCGAACAGTCTATACGGTTCTCGGAGGATATGTGACAGCCAGACTTGCACCACAAAAGCCAATGAAGCATGTGGTGGTGTTGGCTATTTTGGGCACACTTGGCGGCATCGTCGGGGTCTTCGCAGGATGGAATTTGTCTGAGCATTGGTACCCGATTGCACTCGCCGTCTTGGCGTTTCCTTCGGTGTGGTACGGCGGAAAGTTGGCGAAGAAGAAAAAGAAGAAATAACCGGTTTGTTGATTCCTCTGTATGGATAAAAGTCACAAAATTATTTTAAGTTTGTTGTCGTTGACCATTTTTTTGGTTGTTTTGGACAGTGCAATCGTCAATGTTGCCTTGCCTGCAATAAAACAAGGATTGGATTTTGCGACAGCCGATCTGCAGTGGGTTTTGACCGCCTATATTCTGACCTTTGGCGGATTTTTAATGTTTGGAGGACGTGCGGCAGACCTCTACGGCAGGCGTCTCGTACTGGTCTGGGGTATTGCCGGTTTTTCGTTATTTTCTCTTTTGATTGGTTTTTCATCAACCAGCACAATGTTGATTGTTTTACGCGCATTACAGGGGCTTGCAGCAGCATTTATGGCGCCGACTGCATTGTCAATTTTACTGACAACATTTGAAGAGGGGCATGCGCGCAATAAAGCACTTTCTATTTGGAGTATCGTTGCCTCAGGAGGCGGGGCGGCAGGTGTTTTCCTCGGCGGCGTGTTGACCCAGTATCTCGGCTGGCGATCGTGCTTTTTTGTCAATGTGCCTATCGGTATCTTGGCAATTTTTTTGATTCTGAAATATGTTCCTGCGCACATCGAAGAAGCAAAAGACAAACACCTTGATCTCCCGGGCGCGGTTTTGATCACCGTCGGCTTGATGTCGCTTGTGTATGGATTAACTCTGGCAACACAGGATGGGTGGACGGCGACAGCGACAGTGACGGCATTTGGGCTCAGTATTGCCATGATTGCTGCATTTCTCTTTAACGAGACGAAATCCCGTCATCCGTTGGTCCCGCTTTCCATATTCAAGATTCGCAATGTCGTCGGAGGTAATGTGGTAGTTTTGCCTGTCGTAGCGGGTGCACTGGGAAACTTTTATTTTCTCTCGCAATATATTCAAAATGTGTTGAAATTTTCGCCGGTTCTTAGCGGTCTATGTTTTCTCCCGGTACCGATTATTATCGGGGTTGTCTCATATAATGCCCCACGATTCCTAGACAAATTCGGATTTAAACCGATGATTGTTTTTGGGACAACGCTCATTACGATCGGTATTTTTTGGATCAGTCGCTTGGGGGTCGCTGCTGATTACTTAACGCAGATTTTTCCGGCATTTATTATCCTTGCAGTCGGATTCGGTATCGCATTTGTCGCAATCACCGTTGCCGCGACAACAGGCGTCCCTGCGGATAAATCAGGTCTTGCATCGGGGCTGATCAATACGTCGCAGCAAATCGGGGGAGCCCTCGGTCTGGCAGTTCTTGCCGTGGTTGCAAATGCGACGACGACTGCAGGCCTCGCGTCCGGCCAGAGCCAAGCGCTTGCGACAGTTCATGGCTATCAGCAGGCATTTTTTACCGCAACAGTACTTATCGCCATCGCCTTGCTTCTTGCCATCCTCGTGATCAAAACCCCGAAAAAATAATTTTTGCTATACTAAATTTATGAGAAAGATTGTTGTTTTTAACCTTATTTCTTTAGACGGGTATTTTGCCGGTGAGGACGGGAATATCGACTGGCATAATGTCGATGACGAATTTAATGACTTTGCCGTAGAGCATACGGCAGAATTCGGCACCATTATTTTCGGTCGTACTACCTACAAAATGTTTGAAGAATTCTGGCCCACACTTCTCGCAAGCGGAAGTGTGGCAGGCCAACCTGCTTCTCCTGAGGATATGAAGATAGCCGAAATAATTGATGATGTCGAAAAAATTGTTTTCTCCAAAAGCTTACAAGAAGTCACATGGAAAAATTCAAAACTTTTTCATGAAATAGATCCTGAAGAAGTGAAGAAGTGGAAAGCAGGAGACGGTAAGCCAATGGCGATTTTCGGCAGCGGTACGATAGTCCAGGCGTTTGCGAAACTCGGTTTGGTCGATGAATATCGCTTACTCCTCAACCCGATTATTTTGGGAAAAGGTAAGTCACTGTTTAAAGACGTCGATGAGGTAAAGTTACAACTTATTAATACCAGGACATTTAAAAACGGCAACGTTTTATTGTATTATCAGCCTCGATAATTACTTTCCCCCCTTATTTTTTAAAGATGAAGCGGCGAGGGCAAGAGCGGCGAAAAAGATAGCAAAATCACGAAAGAGAATATCGATATCTCCCCAATTCACAACGATGATCCCGACAAGAGTCACGGCAGCCAAAAGTCCGGAGTACAGTCCTTTCCAGCCGCTGAGGATCCAGACAGATAGAGCGAATTCGTATAAAGAAAAACCGAGAAGCAGCGTTTTCAGGGGAACGATTTTTCCAACAGGAGGCATGTAGCCGATCCAATCAATCGGATGCAGCGTCGCGGCAACTGCCGCATAGAGAAAGACGCTCGCAATGCTCAGTCGAAGAAGTATGATTACTGTTTTTGGATTATTCATGCTCTGTTTTTATGATACAAAATAGCGAGATGAACGGTCAAGTCATCCTTGACTTTTTTTGCCGAACAGGTAAGCTAAATACATGGATAAGAATGCAGATACTACTTCCTCTCAGCAGGGCAAATTACCCATAGAAACTTCGGAAACTTTTAAATTTGTCATTGAGTCTCTTACGGATGGGGTCGCAATCGCTGATATGACAGGAAAGTTGATTTATATTAACCCTGCGGCAGAAAAAATTGTCGGCATGAAATTGTTGCAAACGTGGCCACAAGAATGGCAAAAAACATACGGACTTTTTATGGAAGATATGGTAACTCCTTTCCCTCAGGAGCAGTACCCGATTGTGAGGGGTATGAAAGGAGAGATAACAAAAGGCGTGATAATTTATGTTAAAAATATTCACTTGGAAAAAGGGATTTTTATTACTTCATCAGGGGGTCCCATCAAAGATGCTTTAGGAAACATTATTGGAGGATTGGCGGTATTTGTTGATATTACACAAGAGCGGGAGAGAGAGGCAAAATTTAAAGAAAAAGTGCAAATTGAAGCAAAAATGAATACGCTCTTTCTTGACAGAGAAGAGGCGATGAAGGAATTAAAAAAAGAAAATGAAGAATTGAAAGCAAAATTGAAAGATATTCCTGCAGCTTAGCTTTTCTTCCCCGCGTCGGCGGAAAGTTCAAGCATTTTCAGTCGATTTCTTGCTTCCGTTGTCTTGCCCCATTCCGAATCAATCGCGTTATTTTTTTCAAGCGTACTTTCAAGTCCGGGTTTGTCTGCGGACAATTCCTCAAGATTGTGTTTTGCCTTATGGACAACAGAAACATCCGACTTACCGACGCGGAATAAGAGGTAAGAACTTGCGCCGATAATGAGGATTGCCGGGATGAGAAACCACGCCTGCCCGTCATTAATTCCTACGAAGCCGAAGTATGCGAGAAAAACACCACCGATAAGGAGGGCAATTCCGAGAAGGGTTTCCAGAAGTACTTTTGTCATAGAACCGTTATTTTTTACTTTTTGGTTTGGATGGAGTTTTGACCGGCGCAGTTGTCGTCGGAAGAGAAAGGAAATTGATCACCACGACTGCCAGCGTAGTTAAGGTAAACAGGAACGGAACAAATACTAAATGAGTGAAGGGCGCGATCAAGTCGACCAAAAAAGCTGTCGTCATTGCAAAGAGACCGACTCTGTACGACTCGCCGTACGTCAGTGCTCTTTTCGTCAATTTCGTTATCAGCATAATTAGCAGCGCCAAGAAAAAGAGATAGATGAGACGAAGGGCATTGAGAATATAGGTTCCGATAAAGATGAGCACCATGAAAATCGGCGTGACGAATTTAATCCAGGGATTAAGTTTGTCGGCAAACGCGATAACGGCTTGTTTATCAAGCGTAAAATCTGACACTTTAGAAAGATCAATCGTTCGTGTTTGTCCGTTTTCACCGGCAACAAAAATAGTATCTTTGCTCACCCAGGCAAGTGTTTCATATGCTCTCAGTTGCGTTGAAGAAAAAGGGGATTTCGTGTCAATGACAAAGAGATTTTTATATCCCTCGTTCGGTCCGCCCGGAAAAGGAATCATATACGGTTCTGCTACATTTGTTGATAGAGCTCCGTTATGGATTGTTATGATGAGATCGGAGGGATAGCTGTTGATCGTATTGACGATTCCCCGTTCAATATTTTGCTGTAAGTGATTTACGGTAGCTCCGAAGAAAACTGCCAGTGATTGCACGACTGAAAGGAGGAGACAGAGTAAGAAGAAGTACCCAAGTGCACTGCCGAGGGATTTTTGAAGAATTTGCGCATAAAAGCTCGGAGAATAGATGCTTTTGACGATTTTTTGAAAGAAATTCATGCTAGTGTAATGATATTGAGTTTGGACAAGCTTGTCAATTGCGAGGCTATTTTATTCCGACGAGCTCAACTTCAAAGATAAGCGTCGAGTTCGGAGGAATTGTCCCGGCTGCCTGATCGCCATAGCCCAGACTTGGCGGAATGGTGAGTTTTCTTTTTCCGCCGACCTTCATGCCGATAACGCCCAGATCCCATCCTTTGATGACTTGTCCTACGCCGATTTGTGTTTTAAACGCTTCGCCCCGATCGTACGAGCTGTCGAATTTAGTTCCGTCGACAAGTGTTCCGAGATAATTAATTTCAATAGTGTCACCGCTTTTCACTTCAGGTCCGGTTCCGATTTTTTCATCCTCGATTTTCAGTCCTGCTGCATCAGGTGTGGGAGATGGTGCTGTGCCGGCTTGGGCTGCCTGCTGTCCCTCTGTGGACGCCGGTGTTTGATTGAGACCAAAAATGAAATAGGCAAAGATACAGAGCGCGATCACCCCGACTGCGATTGCTATGCCGAAATTTTTTGTCATAAGCATCATCTTACACTATTTCCATATTTACTGGCAATGGTATCGTTAAAACAATACTTGTGAAAAAGATGTCAGGTCAAGCATAATAGCACTATGGATGCGAATCAAAAAAAGTTATTGATCATGCTGGCGTTCTATACGCTCGGAGATTTTGTTTCGGTTGCCATAACAAATCTGTATCTTTGGCAATTAACCAATGATTTTCAGAAAATTCTTTTTTATAATGTGTTTGTTTTTTCCGGCATGGCGATAGGCGGGTTACTGGCTTCAATTTTGGGAGCAAAAATCGGAAATAAACTTATCTTCACGCTTGCAATGATGCTATACGCAGTCCAGTTCGGCATACTGCTTTTTACCGGCTCGCACGTAGCTTCTTATATTATTCTTTTGGGAATCATTTCAGGATTTGCGATCGGAAGCGAGTCATATGCATACAATGTTATCGTTCAGGAGATAACGGCAGCAGGAGGAAGAGAAAAATTCTTCGGCACTAAAACGTCAATGATGAATACGATCATTCTTATCGGTGTTCCGATGCTGACATTTATTACGACACAAGTTCATTCCTATGTACCGATTTTTAGCATTGCGTTTGTTCTTGTCATAATCGTTGCTTTTCTTGCGACCCGGCTTGTGCTTTTACAACAGACGACATCCTTTCACCTCATGTCTACAAAAAATGTCATTGCGAAATTTCCCGATATAAAAAATTATCTGTTGGCAAAATATCTTTTCGGAATACAAAACGGACTTTTTTGGGTAGTGCTCGGTATCGTGACGTTGCAATTTGTGGGAGATCTTTTTCGATGGGGCATTTTTTCTACGTGCTTGACGTTTATTGCTATCGCCGCGGCATATTTCTATGGAAAAAAAGCAACGGTTCATGGTGAAAAATATCCTGCGGTCATAGGAGCATATGCGTTCGCGTTGGTGACGCTTTTTCTTGCAACAAATTGGAATTTTACGACGTTTATCATCTATCAAGTCGTTCTTGTTATTTTGACAGTTATCATGTCTGTCAGCTTCGATAGTTTTATGGCAACGATCATTGAGGAAGATTCGGAAACAGCAAGTTTGCGAAATGAATTAAACGGCATCGGTGAATTTGCGCTTAATCTCGGAAGATTTACTCCGATTTTCCTTTTGTTGCTTTTGCATATTTCATTTGATAACAACCTCTATTTACGAATTGCCTTTTTAGTTGTCGCGCCGCTGCCGCTGTTTATTATGAGTGCGCTTAAAAAAACAAAGGCATTTATGTAATGCTCGTTACAGAGGTTTGATAATAGCTTCATCATTTTGTATCCCGTAAATTTTAACTTTAAGAGAGGGAAGCGCGATAGTTTTGCCTGTTTCACGGATTAGTTTTCTCAGTTCCTGTGTCGACGGCAGCGTTTTGTTCTTCAGAATAAGTGAAGGCTCATGAGAGGAGCCGACCAGCGTATAGATGGGATCGTCGGGAATAGTTTTCGGATACTGACCCAATCTTGGTAGGGGCTTTCCGTACGTGATTCTTGCCCGTTTGGTTTTCTTTGCCTGTATTTCTTCAAACTCATCCCATTTGTTAAAGAAGTCGTGTGAAAGATGCATGGTATGGGTGCAATTAATGCTTTCGCAGTGGCATTCGTGTGTACAAGGATTGCAGTCGTCATCAGGGCTGAGTAAGTAGGAAACAGTCAGTTCTTCTCCGGGGAAGATATGTCGCAGCGCAAAAAAGAGCGTATGGCCTTTGTAGGTATACATCCAGCAATTGGGCGCGCAGGAATGATTGATCAAGTGGATTCCGGGTTCTTTAACGTCAACAGGATAGAGTGAGGCATAATCATGATAATACATGAGATACATGCCGCCTTCTTTTTCATGGGTATCTTCCTCGGCTGTCCTAATTACTTTTCCCAAATAATCACCGATAATCGTACCCGCAGCGATATCATTTTTTGCAAAAATCCCCCGACCTTTTTTTCTTGTTGTTTTTATTTCCCATGTATCATCAGCGAGTAAAATCATAGAAAGTTATTTTAGCATATATTTGAACAGTATCCTTGGGATAAATGAGGGATTTATGCTTTAAGGCGGGTTCCGAGCGTATGCATTTTTACCTTGGCGACAATCTGATCCATGCTGACATTTGATTTAATGAGAAATTCAATTGCGTCGGAATAAAATTGCGTGTCCCGGACATTTTCAATATCTCCCGCATTGGTAAGAACGATAACCGGAATATTTTTACATTCGGGAGTCTCGCGGAGCTTGCGAAGCATCGATTTTCCATCCATGATCGGCATCAGCAGATCAAGAACAATGACGTCGGGTATGTGTTTGATCGCCAGTTCGAGTCCTTCCTGGCCGTTTGTCCCTTTGAGAACGTTAAATCCTTCTTCTGTGAGTCGGGATTCGAGGATTGCTGCAAGTGGTTTTTCATCTTCCACAACCAAGACTGTTTTTTGAGGAGATTCTTTTTTTTCAAAGCGGGGATCAGGTTTTTTACCCGCCAATATTTGTATGTCATCAATAATTTTCATACACGGTACTCAGTTAGTTTTTGTCGGTGATGATAAAACTTCCTTTACTTTTTCAACAATCGTTTCAAGCTTCATATCTGATTTCACAAAATAGTATGCCGGGTGATTGGCAATAATTGCCTGAAGGGCCGAATTGGTATCAGGGTTGACGTTGGTAAGAACGATGATGGGAACGTCTTTTCCCCATTCGTCTTCCCGTAATCTTTTCATCATAGTCATGCCGTCCATCTGGGGCATAAGCAGATCGGCAATGATAAGATCAGGATGTTTTTCGAGTGCAAGCGCGAGTCCTTGTGCGCCGTTGGCAGCTTGTACTGTTTCAAAGGCGCTCTCGGTAAGTGCTTCTGATAATATCTTCAGCATCGGCGGTTCGTCCTCAATTATCAATACTATTTTCTTTTTCGTTTCCATAGTGTAAGAATAAACCACTCAAAAAAAGAATGCAAGACGTATCGCAAATTTATTTTTTTGCATTAACCTGCATACCGGTAAGCGGAAATGAGACATAAAACGACGTACCTTTATTTTCTTCCGAGGTAAACCAAATTTTGCCGTTTGTCACATCGGTAATTGCTTTTACAATATACATGCCAAGCCCGGTTCCTTCGGAATCGACAATGCGTGCGTTATCCGCGCGGAACATTTTTTTAAATATTTTTGATCGTTGATTGAAGGGAATGCCAACACCGGTATCGGTAACCTCAATTAAAAATGCATTCTGATTTGATAGGGAAATTTTAAACACTACTTTTCCATTTCTTCTGCTGTATTTAATCGCATTTGAAAGCAGATTTTGAAAAATGATTGTGAGTAATTTTGTGTCTGCGGATAGGAGGGGTAAGTTTTCCTGATAATGGCTTTCCATGATAATTGCCTTTTCTTCTATCTGCGGATGAAGCTCCTGCAAAACTTGGTTTGCAATTTTTGTCAGATCAACTTTTGCCAATTCAACTCTCAAGGTGCCGAGTTCAATTCGTGAAGCATTGAGTAGCGCATTAATTAAGTCCACCATGCGTCTGCTTGCGGCGTAAACTTCTGTAAGGTAATTTTTTTGTTGCGGGCTGATGCCTTCCTGATTTTTAATTATTTTTTCCAAATACCAGCTGACAATCGTAATCGGCGTTCGAAGCTGATGTGATGCGAGTGAGACAAATTCACTTTTTGCTTTATCTACCTGAACGATTATTTTCTCGATAGAGATGGCGATAATGATGGCGAATGATCCGAGAAGACAAGTAAGAAGAATCGTAACAATGAATAAAAGATCTCTGATGCGCCGGGAACCTTCTCCTAGTGTTGCTGAGAAGCGATTTTCAAGAATTGTTAACTTTGCATCAAGGATATATTCTTGTTTAAGAAGCGGCATAAGTTCCCGAGTGATTACTGCTTGTTTCTGAAGATTTTTTTCTTCTCCGCGGGCTAAAACTATGACGTGTATTTGTTCGCCGACACGCCGAAGGTTTTCATTTTCCACATCTCCTTGTGTCCAAGTTGCAATTGCGAGTTCCATGTAGCTAATATGGCGAAACCATCGATAAAGAAAGATTAAGTCATCAACATCTTCGGGATTGTTGCCTCCCTGGATAAATCCTTGTCTTGCAACAGTAAAGTCGGGATTTATTTTTTCTAGTTCAAGGCGGGCCTTTTTGTCTCCAAGCGGAATTTGCAAGAATGCCAAGAACTTTTGATAGTCGGTTTCATCAAATGACACGGAATATTTAACGAGATTATTAACTGCTTCTTTTTGCGCTTTAGACCACAATCCTTCTCCGCCGACGTACGAGCGGATAGATGACATAACCTTCATGCCAAACCAAAAATTAACAAGTCCAAAGAGTAAAATCAGCAGAATAAGGCTGATGATAATGGCAAATTTATTCCGGAGAGACAGCTGTCTGAGCCATTTCATAGCAGTAATTTCTTCCCTTCTTTTTGCTGCATACCGGTAAGCGGAAATGAGACATAAAATGACGTACCTTTATTTTCTTCCGAGGTAAACCAAATTTTGCCGTTTGTTGCATCAATAATCGCCTTTGCAATATAGAGACCAAGTCCGTTGCCTTCAGGTTCCAAACTTCTTGCATTGTCTGCCCGAAATAGTTTGGTAAATATTTTCGTTTCCTGATCTTTGGGAATACCGCAGCCGGCATCTTTTACTTCAAAAATGATATTGTTCTTATCGGAAGAAATTTTTATTGTTACTTCTCCGCCGGTCTTACTGTATTTAATTGCATTGGCAAGGAGGTTCTGGAAGATCATCGTTAAGAGTTTTGCGTCGGCGGATATTGTTTGTCCGTTTTTCTCAAATATTTCCTGGAGTTTAATCTCTTTTTTCTTTATTTGCGGCATAAGTCCTTCAGCTATTTGATGCAGCAATTCGGCAGGGCGAATAATTTTCGGCTCAACCATAAATGTTCCGAGATCGATTCTCGATACGTTAAGTAAGGCATTTATTAAATCTACCATGCGCTTGCTGGCTGCATAGACTTCTTTAAGGTAATTTCCTTGTTTGGCATCAAGAGCTTTGTTCCGCATCAGCTCTTCGACATACCAATTAATTGTGGCAAGGGGCGTTCGGAGTTGATGTGATGCAAGTGAGACAAATTCACTTTTTGCTTTATCAATTTCTTTTTCTTTCGTAATATCATAAAAAACTTCAATTGTTCCCACGATGTCTTCACTGAGAATAATCGGCGTCACGGTGAAGCGGACAGGAATTTTTGTTTGATCCTTTTTAAGATAGTAATTGGTCAGAGAAGAAACAATGCTATGCTTCAAAGACATAACCTTTGTCAGAGGACGTTCGGCAGCAGGAATTGTTTTTCCGGTATCATCCTGCATAGGGATAGTTTCGACGAGCAATTTGCCCATAAGTTCTTTTTCTTTCCATCCCAAAATAGAACATGCCGCTTCGTTCATCATCGTAATTTGTCCTTTGTAATCTGTCGCGATAATACCTTCTCCGATACTTGTCAGCATAGCTTCGTCTTCTTTTTTTTCTTGGAGCAATTTATCTTGAGAAAGTTTTTTATCGGTAATATCATGAAAGTTAACAACGACGGCATTAATAGTGGATTCAAGGAGAAGATTGGTTGCTGTTGCCTCAACCCAAATAACGATATTGTCTTTTCTGACTAACCGGGCCTCGACCGTTTGCGTGCTGCCCGGTTTGAGAACGATTTTTGCAAGGACGCTCATTGTCGTCTTTTTATCTTCGGGTGCTACAAGATCAAATCCCGTCATTCCCCGCAATTCTTTTGGCGCAAACAGCAGCAATCGTTCTACCGACGGGCTGGCATAAAGTATTTTTGAAGTTGCATCAATAAGAAAAATCGCGTCAAAACTATTTTCAATAAGCGTTTGAAAACGCTGCTCATGTGATGCGAGCGTTTTTTCGGTTTTTCTGATTTCAAGAACGGTCGCTGCAAAAGTAAGTGCAGTTAGAGAAAAAATATTCAGAAAAAGCTGGAGCTGGATAAGTGATTCAGAAAGGGAAACTCTCGCAAAAGGTCCATAGCCGGCAAGGGTATAATAAATAGTAATGGCAGCAACGATTAATGTTGCCGTTACTGCTCCGCGTCTGCCAAACCAAAACGCAATCCACACGGCGATCGGAATGTAGAGATAGGGGTAGGGAACAATGCCATAGAAGACAAGCCCGGTGATAATAAAAATGGCAAGAATTGACAGTAAAAAATGAATGGACGATTTGAAGTTAAGCGGTATTCGGGGATGTGTCCACCATACCAGGAGAAAAGGCGCTACGATCAGACTTCCTCCCATGTCTCCCAGCCACCAGGTTGTCCACACGGAAATAAAATTATTCCAGCCGGTTAACTGACCGGCGAGCAGTGTGAGGACGCCGATATTTGCGCTGACAGTCGTACTGATGATTCCGGCAACAAAGGTGAATTTAAATATGTCTCCAACTCTTTCAAAAGCGTGGATGCCGTTAGCAAATTTTTTGACAAGATACGCAGCTATTATTCCCTCCAGTGTGTTTCCGAATGCTATGCCAAGGGAGGTAGCAACCGTTCCGGCGGTTGTCAGATTGACAAAGAAAGCGCCGAAAAAAATTGCAGGGATAACTCTTTTTCCAAAGATAATAATTGCGGCGAGTGCAATACCTGTGGGCGCCCAGATCGGTGTCGCGCTTGGATTATCAAAAGCAAAGGAAAGGCCGAATTTCCCCGCAGCAATATAGAGGACAGCGATACAGAGATTGAGGATGCCGGTTGTTAGTACTCTCTTATTCATGGGGTATTTTAACTATAATAAAACATTGATCAAAAAATCAACTCAGAGTGCTATACTGAATGTATGGCAGAAAGTGCATATTCATTAACCGGCCTTCATTTGCTTGAAAATCGAAATTTGAGCCATACATTAAAGCATCTTTCTCTTGCCGGCGGCATTATTGTTTTGTGCATATCATTGGTAGTACTTTTCGGATGGGTATTTACTATAGCTCTACTGAAAAGTTTCTTTTTTGCGGCACCGCCCATCTCGCTTGTTACCGACGTGCTTTTTGTTATGACATCGGCTGCGATTTTGCCGCAATTTCATAAAAAGTCGACTGAAAATTTCAAAAAGTGGTATAGTTTTACCTTGCTCGCCTGCGGCATACTTGTCATGGGAGCGACAATAATTCGTCTTGTTCTTTATCTGTCGGGACCGCTTGAAGCAACGTCGCTTATAGATTTTAGCTTTCTCTTTGTCGGTTTGGCGCTCGTGTTTTCTCAGACAAAAATTATTCACCGTTTTCATATCGTGCAGCTGCTGATGATGCTGGTTGTTATAATCAGCGAGGTTGTTATTTTGGGATTTTTTTATCAACTTTTTTCAACAGGAACGGTTATCCATCTCTTGGTCATTCCGATTAATACATCAATTCTTTTTCTCTTTTTATGTCACTCGATATTATTAAAATGGCCTAATCGGGGATTTATCGGAATTTTTACGACGGATACACTGACAACGAAGTTTTCATTAAGAATACTGGTCAGTGAGGCATTAATCATTCCGGTTATTGGATTAATGTGCTTGGTGATAGGGCAATCTTCATTTTATAGTCCTTCCGAAATCGTCGCTTTGGTTGTTATTATTATGATTGTGCTGATCGGTATGTTTTCGTGGCTCAACGTTAAATTGTTATATAAATATGATATGGAATATTTTCTGATGAAAGAAGCGCTTCGCATTAATAATATAACGATAAAAATGACGAGCGAAGAAATGGTGGGCAAGATGCTTGAACTTGAGAAGGCAAAGGGAGAGTACGAAACAAAATTAAATTATCAGGATAAATTTAGAGACGTATCAGAAGGTCTCAGTTAATGCTCCGTTAATTAAATTTTGCTATACTGGAAAAAACTATGGTAAAAATATTACTCGTTGAAGACGATCCGATTATGGCAAAAATGTATTTTACTACACTTGTTGCTTCAGGGTATGAGGTGCAATTGGCCAATGACGGAGAAGAAGGGCTTCTGAAGGCAAAAAGTTTTGCACCCGCTTTGATTCTTCTTGACGTGATGATGCCGAAGATGAACGGAATGGAAGTGCTGGCTCATCTCAAGGCTGATCCTGAAACAAAAGCAATTCATGTGGTCATGTTGACAAATTTATCGGGGGATGTTGACGCCGAGACAGCTTTGGCAAAAGGAGCAGACAAGTATCTGATAAAAAGTGATTATGAACCTCCTCAAGTTGCAGATATCATTAAGGGAATAGTGGGAAGCTAGGTTTATACAGCACTTCGAGAGATAAATCTATATTTTTTTGTGAAATCGTGGTATGATTAATGAGTCATGTCTTACTCCATTCTCATCGTGGAAGATGATGCTGACTTAAGAAAGTTTTTGTCCTCAGCGCTTCTGGAAAAGGGTTATCATGTTCTTGTTGCAGGTGACGGTATGACGGCGCTGAAGATATGTGAAAAATTAACCCCCGATCTTGCTATCCTCGATATTGAATTACCAGATATCAGCGGTGAGTCACTCTGTTTGGAATTAAAAAAGAATCATCCCGATATTCCCGTGCTTTTTCTGACCGCACGCGATACCACGCCGAATATTATTCACGGTCTGGATGTCGGCGCAGATGATTATATTACCAAGCCATTTATCCTCGAGGAGCTTCTGGCAAGAATTCGAGTCAGATTGCGATTAAACAACAAAATTGATGAAACGTTATTGACTCTTGAGCAGTTGGAGCTCAATAGAAAGACACACGAAACAAAACGAGGAGGAAAAACTTTCTCGTTAACACCGAAAGAATTCAAGTTGCTTGAGTATCTGCTCATCAATAAGAATCAAGTTCTCTCCCGTGAGCAAATGCTTACCGCGGTATGGAAATATCATTATGATATTGAGTCACGAGTTGTTGATATGTATATAGGAAGTTTAAGAAAAAAAATTGACACCGGTTTTAAAAAGAAGCTGATTCATTCGGTGAGGGGATTTGGTTACGTACTCAAAGAATAACACTAAAGCAGCAATTCATTCAGGTAAAATCTTAACACCCTCTGCCACGCGTTGCCTATTCGAAAAAACGTTTGCACAATATGTTTCATGCTGTCTGCCTGCCCGAATATGTATGATTGTTTTCCGTAGCATATCGAATGCGGCAAGGATAAAACAGCAAAAATACGTATTGTTTTGGTAAAGATTAGTTAGTCAGGGAATCAATGAGCGTTAGCAGATCTTTGTTGTCAAATGGTTTTGCCATAAAAGCGTCGGCACCATATTCTTTATATGTTTTACCGGCACTCGGATGTGCAGACAGAAGAATAATCGGAAGAGATTGTAAATTTTTTTTCTCCTTAATTTCTTTACAAATCTTACGTCCGTCTCCTCCGGACAGAAGCACATCCAGAAGAATAATATCCGGATGATGTCGATGTATCGCTTCGATGACTCTCTTTCCTTTGTTTGTCGCAACCTCATATCCGTCAACCGTCAGCATAAATGTCATTGCATCAAGAAGTGATGTGTCGTCATCGACAACAAGTACCTTTTTTTTCATAGTTATTTTTTTTGTAACACAGTTTTTTCTACAGGTAAAGCAAAATAAAATGTTGTTCCTTCTCCTCTTTTGCTTTCAAACCACATTCTGCCTTTATGCTCATCAATGATCTGGAATGATAAATATAATCCGATTCCCATGCCGGGGAACGTTCTTCCGTGATATTCCTGGATTCGATAAAAAAGTTCAAAAACCCGTTGCTGGTGTTTTTTTGCAATACCGATGCCGAAATCCTGTACCGAAATAATTACTTCTTGTTTGTCAGAAGTGACGTTTACGATAATTTTATTTCCTGTCGGTGAATATTTTCTCGCATTGGAGAGAAGATTGAGAAATACCTGACTAATACGATCTCTATCTCCGAAAATTCTTTTTTTCGCCTGTCCCCGGAGGACAATCATATGCCTTTTTGTTATGTATTGAGCAATTTCGATGATCTCTTTTGCCAAATCATCTATATCAAAAGAAGTGCGATGAAATGACAGTGCGCCGAGGCGGATTCTGGAAATATCTAAGAGATCCCGAATAATATGACGGATTCGCTGTATCTGGCTATCCATTTTTGCAAGATATTCGTTTGATTGTATGTCGTTGTTTTTTTCGAAGAGTTTCGCAAGTGTCTGCACGTAAATAGATAGGCCGGTAATTGGCGTATTGAGTTCATGACTTGCCATACTGATAAATTCATCTTTTCTTTTTTCCAGTTCTTTTTCACGGCTGATATCGCGGGTAATTTTTGAAATTTCAATAGTATTTCCATAACTGTCTTTGAGGGGAGAGATGGCAATTGAAACAGGAATTGTTTTTCCGTCTTTATTCCGTCGTTCGGTTTCGTAGGGCATCACGTATTTCCCACTTTTTGCGATAAGCAGGATGCGTTGCAATTCATTTTTTTTATTTTTCGGAAAGATCCGCGTGATCGATTTGCCAATCATCTCTTCAGGTGAATAGCCGAACATTGTTGCTGCGCCCCTATTCCAGGTTGTCACCATGCCGTCAAGCTTCATGCTGTAGATCGCATCGTTCGATGCATTGACAATCGTTGCCAACCGCTTCCGAAGTATTTCATTTTTCTTCCTATCGGCAACAACAGAAGAGACACAGAGCGTCATGACACTCACGGTTCCAAGAAATATTTGTAAAAGCAGGAGTGATTGATTCGTCGAAATTCCTTGCAGGACGAACGGTCCTGATCCGTAGAGTGTATTACTTGTCGCGATAATAAACATGAAAAAAATACCGGTCACTGTTTCTGCTTGTGTTCTGCGAAGAGCGATCCAAATAAGCACCGGGATGCAGAGATAGGCGGATGCATAGGGGTATGGAATAATTCCTCCGAAAACGGCTTCTCCGATGCTGCACAATGCAATAAGAAGAAGACCTGCTTCAAGTATTCTTTTTTTGCTTAATAAAAATTTTCTTTTGATTGCCCAGATAATAAAAAGCGGTGCGAAGATAAGTGCGCCGCCGGCATCTCCCAGCCACCATGTTATCCATGCTGCAGAGTAATTTGTTTGCTGCAGATAGCCGCCAAGGAGAAGGGAAGTCGTGCCAATGGTTGCGCTTATCATGGTGCTTACGATTCCTGCAAGGAAGCCAAATTTGAATATCTCCCGTGCCTTGTCAAAAAAATGATAGCCCGACGCAAATGTGTTGACCAAATAGGCAGCCACAAGTCCCTCCAGCGTATTGCCGAGAGCAATGCCCAAAGAGGTTGCGACAGATCCGGCAGTCGTGACATTCACTAAAAATGCCCCGATAAAAATTGCAGGAAATATTCGATAGCCGAGCAGGAGCAGTGCGGCAAGGGCGATACCTGTCGGAGGCCAAAGGGGTGTTGTGCTGGGGTTAACGAAAGCGAGTGACAGGCCATATTTGCCTGAGAGGAAATAGAGAAATGCTACAAGACCGATTTGTATAAAGTTTTTTGTCTTTCCGTCCGTGACAGATTTCAAAAAGTTTTCCATAAAACGTTGAAATTCTTATCGTTATTATACCTCAACCATGCAAGAGTGAAAAACTACCTTCGCGTACCGTTTTCCCGAATCTTTGTTGATTCCCCAAAATATTATAGAAATATTCCTGCTATACTAAAGAGGTGATACAGACATTGTTTTTTGATTTGGGTGGAGTTGTTTTCCGGGATTTTTTTTCGGGAGCGGTAACGGAATTTGCTCAGAAGCTTGGTTTGCCGGCTGAAACGGTTCTTGCTGCTTACGTTAAAACAGATGTTCCGGTCTATTGTAAAAATTTGTTAGACGACGAAGAGAGATGGAAGCTTTTTGTTGACGAGTTACATCTTCCGGAAGCCGAAATAGAACCCTGCATTGAAAGCTTCTATGAAAGTTATCAACTTTTCCCCCAAACAGTCGCATTATTGCAGGAGCTGCTGGCAATGAAGAGATATCGATTTGGTGTGCTTTCAGATCAACCGATGGGAGTAGCGCAGTATCTTCGTAATGAGCATCAAAATGTCTTTGATTTGTTCGCGAGCGAACTTGTTATTATTTCCGCGGAAATTGGTTTGTCAAAAAGAGATCCGGATTTGGAAATATATAAAGAAGCAATAAGAAAATCAGGAGATGCGGCAGATAAAATACTCCTTGTTGATAATGCGCTTCATAATATTGAAAATGCAAAATCACTGGGCATGCAAACCTATTACTTTGACATTGAACACAAGCCGATAGAGGAGTTGATAAAAGAGTTAAAAGAAGTAATCAATTCACTTTCCCAGTAGGACATCAAGAAGTGTTGCGAGAGGCATTGTAGCGACACAGGTGACCGAGTCCGCGCCGCCGTAGTACAGGAAGATCACTCCTTCGATAACGACCGCTCCGCAAGGAAAGACGACGTTTGGTATTTGTCCGTTAAGCTCATATTCTTCAACCGGCTCAAGAAGCGGTTCATCAGTTCTTGCCAGAATTTTTCTCGGATCGTCATAATCAAGAAGCATTGCGCCTACTTTGTAGATATGATCAGGGTCGGATACTCCATGATAAAGCAGCAGCCAGCCATGTTCTGTCTCAATCGGCGGTCCTGCAATGCCGATTTTGACATTATCCCATTTGTCGCGTCTCGCCTGCGCCATGATGCCGCCCGACAAATATTTTTTCTCAGGAAAATCAAGATCTCTTAAGAAATCAAGCCAAATAACGTCTCCCAGGCGGTGGAAAGCAATATAGCCGTCGCCTTTAACCTTTTTTACCAGACATGCGTCTTTATCATCAACTCCCGGAGGAGAAATAAGTCTGGGTTTGTCCCAATTCCAGTTTTTTTTGAGGAAATCAGCAACGCTAATTGTTGTCAGGGCAACGCGCGGGGGATTTGTTCCGTCATATGCGGTGTAGGTCATAAAGAGCTTATCATTGATTTTGGTAATTCTCGGGTCTTCACAGCCTGAGTTTCCGTTTGCATGGGTTGGTTTTTCAAAATCTTCCCTCGGTACGTAAATGGGCGCATGAAGATGTTCATCAATGTGTAATCCGTCCGAGCTTCGTGCATAGCCGAACACAGATGCGCCGTTTTCTGCCTGACCCCGGTAAATAATATGGACTTTTCCGTCAAGATAGATAGCCGTTGGGTTATATGTTCCCATTTTTTGCCAGGGAAGTTCCATCGCCGGTTTAATAATCGGATTGCCTTCATATCTGACAAATTTTTTGGGATCCGGTTTTGAGGTGGTCGTGTGCTTATTTTCTTTATCCGATGTCAGTTCTTCGAGGAGGCTGTTCAGATCACATGATGCGACGGCTGCAGTTGTGTCGGCGGCGCCATAATAGACAAAGAGCTTGCCGTCTTTGACCAGCGCACCCGAGGGGAAAATAACATTTTGCACAATGCCTTTCAACTCGTACTCTTCCTGCGGAGCGATAAGCGGATATTCCGTTCTTCCGATGATTTTGTTGGGATTTTCAAGATCCAAGAGCACCGCTTCGATGCCGAATGTTTTATCGTCTGACATGTAATTTTTGATATATGAATAAATCACCAGCCAGCCGGCATCAGTTTTGATCGGAGGCGCGCCGAGTTCTACCTGATCACGCACATCCCGAAGGAGATGAATAATATGATTGTTAGGATTTTCATACCATTCTGCCCAGAAGTAGGGAGACCAGATGTCTTCTTCTTTATCAAAAAGGGCAAGGGCAATTCTGGCAGGAGGCGTATCGGTATGCATGGTTAAGAGTGCTGCCATTTTACCGTTAATTTTTTCGGGAAAGAGTCCCATGGCTTTTGAATTAAACGTAGTAACAGGATGTTTCTCGATCGTTTGAAAGTCTTTTGTGACGGCAACTGCAAGTCTGATGCCGTATGCGGCAAACGGATAAACAGAAAGACAGGTATAGAAAATATAGAATTTTCCGTCCATATAGGTAATTCTCGGATCTTCACTGCCGTATATTTCCCAATCCTCGGTCGGAGCAAGGAGTTGTTTGTGGTCGGCAAAATGAATTCCGTCAGTGCTTTTGGCGTAACCGATTGATGAAACATTCATCGTGACGCCGTTTTGTACCTTTGGCGAAGAAAAAGCACGATAGACCATGTGATACGTGCCGTCAACAAAGGTAACGCAGCTGTTAAATGCGCCGTCATGTTCCCATTCGTGATCGGGATTGGGCTTTAAAATAGGGTTTTCAGGAGCTCTTGTTAGGGTTACCATGATATAACTATACGGGTAAATTGTGTAACGGTCAATGAGCCACAACGTTCTATGGTTTTAACGTTATAACGTTTTGACCATAGATCGTTAGTTAAATATTGGCGTTGACACTTTCCTCAACTTCGGTTCTTTGTGCATTTTCATTTCTTTCAGGAAATTATTGAGATCGGTTGATGCTGCACAGACGACCGTATCTGCTCCGCCGTAATATACATTGAGATTGCCGTTCATGACGACGGCGCCGCAAGGGTAGACGACACCTGCTTTAAAGCCGGCATTTTCATAGTCTTCAACAGGCTCGACAATCGGCGAATTGGTTCGACAAATAACTTTTGACGGATTATCAAGATCGAGAAGCATCGCACCGATTTTGTATCTGCTCGGATCCTGATACCCGACCGATTGATACACGAAGAGCCAGCCATCCTGAGTTTTGATTGGGGGCGCGCCGGCGCCGATTTTCTTACTATCCCAGTGCGTTTTTCGCGGAGGGATGAAATGATGTCCTTTAAGGTATGTGTCGTTTTCAAATTCAAGATCATCGACGTAATCGATTAAGACATTGGGATAAATACGGTGAAAGACGACATATTTTCCGTTAATTTTTTCAGGGAAGATAACGGCGTTTTTATTTACCATGCCGGGAGCTGAGATGAGTTTTGGTTTTTCCCATTTATCCCAGCGTCTGTTCAGAAAATCATTTACTTTAATTGAAGTCAGGGCGACTCGTGGCGGATTTGCGCCGTCAAACGCAACGTAGGTCATATAGAATTTGTCGTCAACCTTGGTCAGTCTCGGATCCTCGACGCCGCCGTAGCCGCCTCCGGACATGAAATGATCCGCAAAGGTCTTAAATACCTGTTGTCCGGGTGTCTCAAAGGGTTCACGGGGAATGTAAATCGGTTCGTCGGAGCGTTCATCAATGTTAAGTCCGTCACTGCTTGCCGCATAACCCAGAACCGACAGGTCCTTATCACCGAGTGCCCGGTACACAAAATGCACTTTGCCGTCTTCATAAACGGCCGCGCTGTTAAATGCAGCCCGTGATTCCCAGGGATGATCCGGGCGGGGGGCGATGATAGGATTGTTGTCATGTTTTTTAAATAATGACGAAAAGTTTTTCGTTCTGAGGCCTGTTTGCCTCGTGGGAATAGCGCAGGAAACAGCGAACAGACTATTTTGACCGATAGCCGCGTAGAGAATCAGTTCTTCATTGACGATTGCCGATCCGAGAAAAGTAATTTTTTCGCTTGCAAGTTCTTTCGGAGGTTCCCAGAGCGGTTCTTCCGATCTCCAGACAACTTTATCGGGATTCATGGAGTCAAAGATAACTGCTCCCGCTTTGTCGCGGGCAAAATACGTGACCAAGATGTCTGCTTCGCGGTTATAGGCATTACCGACTTCGATTGTTCCTTCGTCCCAGTGATTTTTTCGGGGTTCAATAAGGGGTTTTGTGTCGGCTTTCCAGCTTGAGAGATCCGGTGAATAGGCAATGCCGACGGTATTTTCACCATGGTACATAACATAATGATCTTTGTGTTTGAAATCCGGGACAATTGTCGCGGTTTGGGTAACTTCAGACGAGCTGTTGATCTTTTTAAAACGAATGAGGTCGGTTGATACTGCGCTCATCAGAACAGGGGATGATTTGGTGTTGGCGATGTACGTCAGGATATATTGATCGCCCTGCTTGGCAATACGAAAACTTTTCCAATCAAAACTCTTTTCTTCTTTTTGTTTTTCGTCGGTAACGATGACATATTTTCCTTTGTCTGCAAAAGAAAATCCATCGGTGCTGGTGACAACTTTGAAGAAGTTTTGACCTGCTTTCGTGTGAGAGTAGTAGAGAAGGGCTTCTTTATCTTTTTGGGCAGTACCGATAAACTTAATCATGTTTTTATATTCAATCCACTAATGGAAAACGAAGGGTAAAACACCCCTGATTTAAGTCAACAGCATCTGAGGCTCTCTGTCAATGGATCATACCGTAACAATACAAAAAATATTTAATAAATAATTAATTCTTTACACAAATTTTACAATGAGGATTATTGTGTTACTGTTTTTGTCGGAGCAGGAGAGGTGCTTGGCTGCGGTACTTTTGCATTCGGGTTTGTTTTGACAGCTGCTGCAGGAGTTACCTGAGGAGGTGTTTTTAAGTTAGAAACATCAACAGTCGGAAGGTTTGCATCAGGATTGCCGAGTGCGCTTGTGGTTTGTCCGGCGGGTGCTGTTTGCGCAGGGACGTTGGTCGTGCCTTTTGCAATTCTGGATTTGATATCTTCCAGGAGAGCGGATGCTGCTTTGTAATCAGGTGTTGTCGTGTCTTTTTGTAACAGTGTTACGGCTTGTTGGGCAACGGATTGTGCGTTTGTCAGATCGCCTTTGTCCCGAAGTGCAATTGCCAAGTTGTAGTATGCATTAATATAGTCAGGTTTCAGGTTGATTGCGTCGGTAAAGAATCTGATAGCCAGATCATAGTTTTTCGCAGAGTAGTAGATACCGCCGACATTCAGTCTGAGTGCAGGATTTAACGGATCTCTTTGGATTGCCCGACCGTATGCATCAAGAGAGAAGGTGAGTGCGTTTTGTGCGACTCCTGAGATATTTCGATAGATTGATGCGAGTACTTCCCAGTTTCGAGGTGATCGCGGGCTCAGGGCAACGCTTGCTCGACCTTCGTTGACTGCTTGTGAGAGAAGCGTTTGGATTGTCTGTTTGTCCTGATCTGTCAAAGAGCCTTTCGGGTTGTCTTTGGTTGGGCCTTTTTGGATCGCAATAGCATTTGCCAAGGCAAAGTTGGTCTGAGCCATGTCTACTCTATACAAATCTGCCTGAGGATTTAACGTTTCAGCTTTTTGAAGATACTGATAGGTAAGTGTACCGTTTTTGTTCGCTTGAGAAAGTGCCAATCGGTGATAATAGTCGGCTGAGACAATATTAACAGTCTGGAAAAGAACCGGTACGGCGCCGACGAGGAAGACGACAAAGATAATGACAGGGAAGAGATCAAATTGTTTGTTATCGGTAGTTGTTGCTTTAATGCCGAGGGCAAATTCGACAACTTTTTCGCGAATTGATTTTTGAGACATCATGAGTGCCGCAAAGATAAAGAGCGTTGCGACGATTGACACCAAGGTGGTTGCATGGATTGCAAATAAGACTATTGAGAGGATACCGCTGATTGCCAAGGCGGGAAGGACGACCGATTTGTTGTCCGGATCCATATCGGATGATTCGATTGCCAAGTTTTTCCATGCGGATCTGAGAACGGTGAGCGAGATAAATACCAAGGCTGAGAATCCGAGAATACCGAGTGTTCCAAGGATTTGCAGGAATTCATTGTATGCAGTGTCAAAAGAGAAGTTCCAGAATTTCTGCAGGTTGAATTCAGCAGGTTTGTAGCTGGTGAAGTTAAACAGGTAGGATGAAGGACCTGTGCCGATGAACGGTGCATCTCTGAATGTTGATGCGGTTATTTTCCATGAGATGTTAAACGGTAATTGAACTTCTGTGGCAAAGTTTCTCTTGAGTTCATGAATTGCGTTTAACGGTTTTGGTAACGGTCCATAGATAAAGATAAGCGCCAATATGCCTACAGCAGCAGGAATACAAAATAATTGTGCTGCTTTTTTAACTGCATTCGGTTTGGAAATAAAGACAGTGAATGCAAAGACACCGGCGAGGACAATAAGGTAGGCAAATGTACCCGTAACGGCAGATCCATCGACAAACGGTGCGCCAACGAGGACGACCGTGAGAGTGAACAAAATACTCAGGACAGTGGCGATAGGGGTAGAAACATATTTATTCGGGTGAATAAGTGAGAGCAACGGTAACGGTAAGAGCAAAAGCAGCAAGGCAATCGTTGAGAAGGAAGAGCCGGTCGGTGTGAAGTTA
>Ga0134124_10000053_pt1 | contig 119584 bp, 98 predicted proteins | sample KB304_FD_96880 | JGI IMG/M metagenome (GOLD analysis project Ga0134124, IMG submission 96880) | Terrestrial soil microbial communities without Nitrogen fertilizer from Kellogg Biological Station, Michigan, USA - KB3-0-4 | ecosystem: Environmental > Terrestrial > Soil > Unclassified ...
CCGATGCGCTCAAGAACAGCCGCCGGAAACTCGCGCCCACCGACCACCACTGGTTCCACGCCCGAAAGCTTGCCATAGCGAGGCGCCAGTGTCCAGCGCCCCTAGTTATGGGACACGGTCAGGCCGGGAGAGGGGAGACCAGCAGAAGCAAGAAGCCGAGTTGTTTGTTCTTTTGCTTTTCTCCCCTCTCCCGGGGATGGGCGGGGGGAGCTGGGAGAGGGGTCGGGGGTGAGGGCGCTTTTCGGCTCCGCCACCAGTGATACCCTCGCTCCATGACGCACTACCATCTTGATTGCGCGAGCGGCCTTGCCGGCGACATGTTTCTCGGCGCCTGTCTCGATCTCGGCATGCCGCTCGATCTGCTCACTGAAACCGTCGCCCGGCTCGGTCTGTCCGGCGTTTCCGTCGAGAGCCGCAAGGCGCTGCGGGGCGGCGTGACCGGCACCCGTTTCCGGGTCCTCGAAAGCGGCCGGCCGATCGAAGGGCCGGACCCCGACGAGGCGCACGAGCACGCCCTCCCCCACGATCCTACGCACGAGCACCACGAGCACGATGCCCATCCGCGAGACCGGGGACACGTTCCGCATTCTCCCGATTCCCATTCCCACGAGCACCCACACGCCCATCCCCACGATCCTACGCACGAGCACCACGAGCACGACGCCCATCCGCGAGACCGGGGGCACGTTCCGCATTCTCCCGATTCCCATCCCCACGACCATTCTCCCGATCATTCTCATGATCATCACGACCACCACCACGGCCGCGACCTGGCGTCGATCCGCCGGCTGATCACGGAGAGCGGTCTGGCGGCGCCGGTCAAGGAGCGAGCCATCCGTCTGTTCCAGCGGCTCGGCGAGGCAGAGGCGAAGATCCATGGCATGGAGGTGGACAGCGTCCACTTCCACGAGGTCGGCGCGGTCGACTCGATCGTCGATCTGGTCGGCGCGGCGGCGGCGATCGAATTCCTGGCTCCCGGCCGCCTGACGTGCGGACCGGTGAACGTGGGGAGCGGCCGGGTGAAGACCGCGCACGGCGAGCTGCCCGTGCCGGCGCCCGCCACCGCCGAATTGCTGCGCGGCATCCCCATCTGGGGAGGGCCCGGCGGCGAGCTGACCACGCCCACCGGCGCCGTGCTCCTCGCCGTGCTGGTCGACGAGTTCACCGAGCTGCCGGTCCTCACCCTCGACGGCATCGGCTACGGCCTGGGCAAAAAAGATCTCCCGGGGCAGCCGAACGCCGTGCGGCTCGTCCGCGGACAGCCCATGACCGCCGGAGCGGGAGAACCCCGGCCGCAGGTGGCGGTGCTCGAAGCGGAGATCGACGACCTGCCCGGCGAAGGCTTCGGCTTCCTCATGGAGCGCCTGCTCGAAGCGGGAGCCCTGGACGTCTACTTCACCGCGGTCCAGATGAAGAAGAGCCGTCCCGGCACCCTCGTCACCGTCCTCTGCCGTCCGCCGCAGACCGACACCCTCGCCGGCCTGCTGCTGGTGGAATCCGGCTCGCTGGGATGCCGTTATCACCTGACGAGCCGCTTCGAGGCGGAGCGCGAGATCGTGGAGGTCGCGACCGCGTTCGGCACCGTACGGGTCAAGCAGGCCCGTTTCCAGGGCCGCGACCTCGCCGCGGCACCGGAGTTCGACGACTGCCGGCGGCTCGCCCTTGCGGCCGGAGTTCCCTGGCGCGAGGTCTATCGCGCCGCGCTCTCCGCGGCGGGTTGAGATTTCTGGAGACGAGCAGATGATTGCAGTTGAAACGAACCCGGCGCCGGCGGCAGGCCGGCTCGAGGTCGGCCTCGCCGGCGGGGGATATCTCCGCTGGGCGGTGGCCGATCTGACCGCCGTGGTGCAGGAAGCGAAAGACCGCCGCGACCTCGGACCGGTGGCGACCGCGGCGCTCGGCCGCTCGATGGCCGGCGCCGCCCTCCTCCTGCGCCTCGCCGCCAAGACCCCCAGCCGGCTGACCATCGACATCCGCGGCGACGGTCCCATCCTCCGCGTCATCGCCGAAGCAGACGACGAAGGGAACCTGCGGGGCCTGGTGGGGGAGACCCACGTCGACGTCCCGCACTGGGACAACATGAAGCTGGCCGTCGGCCGCGCGGTCGGCAACGGATTCTTCTCCGTCCGGCACGAGTTCCCGAGCGGCCACACGCACCAGAGCCAGGTGGAGCTGGTGACCGGGGAGATCGGCGACGACCTCGTCCACTACCTGCACCAGAGCCAGCAGACCGACACCGCCGTCGTGCTCCTCGGCGTCCTCGGCAAGCCGAGCGGCGTCGTCTCCGCCGGAGGGATGATCGTCGAGGCCCTGCCGGGCGCTCCCGACTCCGTCATCGACGCCCTGGCCCGCAACGCGGCCGGCAGCCCCGGCATCACCGACCTGCTCGAAACCGGCGGCCTGCCCCACGTGGTCGACACCCTCCTGGCCGACCTTGACCGCGAGGTCAAGGAGATCAGCGAGCTCCGCTACCGCTGCCGCTGCGGCCGCGAGAAATACCTCCGGCACCTCCTGCTCCTCCCGGCCGACGACCGCGACTACCTCCTGGCCGAGGACGGCAGCATCGGTACCGACTGCGTCTTCTGCGGGGCGCACTACCACTTCACGGCGGAGGATCTGGCGGCGGAGAGCTGAGCAGGCACCTCGGACCCCCGGCCGCCCCCTCCCCGACCCTCCCCCGCGCGTGCCCCCGCCCCCCGCCCCGAGCGGGAGAGGGCGCCCCCTCCCGACGACACCGGATTCCATTCGCTCTGCTGCTTTTGCTGTTTTTGGGCCTGGGCGGTGGCGCCCCTCTCCTATTCGGGGTGGGTGTGTGGGGGACGCACGGGGGAGGGGACGGGGGAGGGGGCGGATGGGGGGACGCCGCCTCTGCCGGAGCCCTGGGGCCCCCTGGGAATGGCACCCTGCTACAATCCGCGATTCCATGAGCACCTTCTACGTCACCACCCCGATCTACTACGTGAACGATCTGCCCCACATCGGGCACATCTACACGACCACCGTCGCCGACACCCTGGCGCGCTACCGCCGGCTGGCAGGGGACGACACCTACTTCCTCACCGGCACCGACGAGCACGGCCAGAACATCGAGCGCGCCGCGAAGAAGGAAGGGGTCGCCCCCATCGAGCTCGCCGACCGCGTGGTCTCGCGCTACTTCGCGCTGCGCGACCGCCTCGGCTTCTCGAACGACGATTTCATCCGCACCACCCAGCCGCGCCACTACCGCGGCGTCGAGGAGATCATCCGTCGCATCCAAGCGAATGGCGATCTCTACGCAGCGACGCACGAAGGGTGGTACTGCTCGCCCTGCGAGACCTTTTACACCGAGAAGGAGCTGGGTCCGGACCGCACCTGTCCGGTCCACGCCACGCCGGTCGAGTGGAAGTCCGAGGAGAACCTGTTCTTCCGCCTCTCCAAGTACCAGCAGCCGCTCCTTGATTGGTACGGATCGCATCCGGAACCCGTCCGCCCGGCGACCCGCTTGAACGAGGTCCGCACATTCGTCGAGTCCGGTCTGCGCGACCTCTCCGTCTCGCGCGCCAGCCTCGAATGGGGCATCCCGTTCCCCGGCCACCCGGGGCAGACCGTCTACGTCTGGCTCGACGCGCTGACCAACTACATCAGCGCCCTGGGCTTCGGCGCTGAAGACGACCACCTCTACCAGAAGCTCTGGCAGAGCGGGGACGTCCGTCTCCACCTCATCGGCAAGGACATCCTGCGCCACCACGCCGTCTACTGGCCGGCCTTCCTGATGTCCGCCGGCCTGCCGCTGCCCTCCACCGTCTGGGCGCACGGCTGGTGGTACCGCGACGGCAAGAAGATGTCGAAATCGACCGGCAACGTCGTGCGGCCGGACGACCTCATCGACCGCTTCGGCGCCGATCCGGTGCGCTACTTCCTGCTCCGCGAGATGGTCTTCGGCGGCGACGCCACCTTCTCGGACGAAGCGTTCATCGACCGCTACAACAGCGACTTGGCGAACGACCTCGGCAACACCGTGAGCCGGCTGGTCACCCTGTCGCGGAGCGCCTTCGACGGCAAGACGCCGAATGTGTCGTGCGACAACAACCCGGTCCGCGACGTCGCCGCCCGCGTCCTGCCGGAGTATCGCGAGGCGATGCAGGAGCTGGCCTTCAGCCGTGCGCTCGAAGCCCTCTGGCGTCTCCTCGCCGAGACCAACCAGTACCTGGTGGCCCGCGCGCCGTGGAAGATGATCAAGACCGAAGGCCCCACCGAGGCCCTGTCGCGCGTCCTCTGGAACGGCCTCGAAGCCGTGCGCCTGGTCGCCACCGGCCTGCTGCCCTTCATGCCGAAGGTCGCACCGCAGGTGCTGTCTGCGATTGGCGTGACAGACGTGCCGGCGAGCTTCGACGCCTTCCAGTGGGGCGGCCTGCCGACCAGTGCCGGAATCCCGGAGCCGAGCCCGATCTTCCCGCGCATCGACAAGAAGGAGTACCTGGGGGACGCCCAGGCGCCTGCTTCTGAGCCGGAGAAGAAAGAAAAGAAGGGCAAAGACAAGCAGAAGGACAATCAGAAGAGGGAGACCGGTTTGATCACGATCGACAAGTTCTTCGAGACGGAGCTGAAGGCGGGCACCATCCTGACGGCCGAACGGGTGCCGAAATCCGAGAAGCTGATCAAGCTCTCGGTGGATCTCGGCGAAGAGACACCGCGCCAGATCGTCGCCGGCATCGGGCTCGCCTACCAACCCGAGGAGCTGGTCGGCCGGCAGGTCGCCGTGGTCGCCAACCTCCAGCCCGCGAAGCTGATGGGCATCGAGTCGCAGGGCATGGTCCTCGCCGCCTCGATCGACGGCAAGCCGGTGCTCCTGCACCCCGGCGCGCCAGTCCCGGCCGGAACCCAAGTCCGGTGAGCTCAGCCTGGTGAAATCGGGTCTCATCGACTCCCACTGCCACCTCCAGAGCCTGCCCGCCGACGAACGCGAGCGGGCTCTGGACCACGCCCGCGAGCGCGGCGTGGAGGGTTTCCTCGTCCCGGCGATCCGCATGTCGGACGCGGACGATGTGCTGGACCTCTGCCACCGCCATCCAGACGTCTGGTGTGCCCTGGGAGTCCATCCGCACGACGCGAACACCTGGGAGCCGGGAGACAAGGAACGGTTGCGATCGCTCCTCGCCGATCCGAAAGCCGTGGCGGTGGGGGAGTGCGGCCTCGACTTCTTCTACGACCGCTCGCCGCGCGACGTGCAGGGCCGCGTCCTCCGCGAGCAGTGGGAGCTCGCCGTCGAGCTGGGCCTGCCGGTGATCGTCCACAACCGCGACAGCAACGACGAGATGCTCGCCGCCTTCCGCGAGCCCGCCTTCCAGAACCTCCAGGCCGACTTCCACTCCTTCGCCGGAGGCCGCCCCATGGCCGAAGAGTTGATCGCCCGAGGCGGCTTCCTCGGCCTCTCCGGAATGATCACCTTCCCGAAAGCCGACAACGTGAGAGAAGTCCTCCCCATCCTCCCCCCGGACCGCTGCCTGGTCGAAACCGACACCCCGTATCTCGCCCCCGCTCCCCACCGCGGCAAACCCAACCGCCCCGCCTACGTCGTCGAAATCGCCACCCGTCTCGCGCAGGAGACCGGAGAGACCTTCGAAGAGACCTGCCGGCGGACGGGGGAGAATTTCTTCCGGCTGTTCAGCAAGGCGCAAAACTAAAGTAGGGGAGGGGCTTGCCCCCTCCCGTGCGGGCGGAAGGCGCCTCAGCCACGAACCGGACCGAGCTTCTCCAGCACCCACTCGCGCAGCAGCTCTGACTCCTCGACCCCACGAGCCCTGGCAATCGTCTCGACCGCCTTGATCTCGGCGGGCTCCAGGCGAAGCACCATGGTCACGCCGGACTCGTGCTCGAAGATGGGCTCCGTGACCTCTTCCAGTTGATCGTCAAAATCAGTCAGATCGTGCGTGTCCCAGAACTTGGCCAACTCGGCAATGGAGTCCGTCTGCGGAAGCTTGGCGTTCTTCATGGAGGCCAACTCTATAACGGCGGCGGGAAAGGCCGCCCGATGGCGGAAGAGTTGGTCCGGCGAGGCCGGCTCATGGACGGTTGCCGCCGAGACGCGGACGCTTCAGATCGCGGCGGGAGCGGCTCCGCTCGAGAAACGGGCGGTCGAAACCGCGACCGCAACCGTCCATTCCGCGGCGGAGACCGTCCACGCCGTGACGTGGGCCATTCCTGTCGCGGCGGAGACCGACCATCCCCCGGCGGAGACCGTCCGTTCCGCGACCGCAACCGCCCACTCCGCGGCGGGAACCGTCCAGGTCTCGGCCCACACCGTTCCCGTCGCGGCGCCAACCGCCCGCTCCCGCCCAGCGATGGCGCTCGATTCGGTTGGATCTGTTTGATTCTGAAGCCGAAAGGCCGTGCTCGCGAGCTGTGTCTCAATCCCCTTGTGTCTCATTCGCCGGCCGAAGTGAGACGCAAAGCCGCTTGAGTGAGACATTCGCGAGCCTCGGCGGATCGCTGGTCAAGACTGCCGGGTCACAAAGTAAGCTCGACGAGCTGCTCGTCAACATCGATGGACAGTTCGTCAGAGCTGACGGACGATCGGTGAACCTTGACGCGTTATCCGTCAGAGTTGGCGGACGATCGGCGAATGTTGACGCGTGACCCGCCAGAATTGGCAGATGACCGGTGAGCCCTGACGCGTGACCCGTCAGAGTTGACGGGTGATCGGTGAACCCTGACGCGTTACCCGTCAGAGTTGGCGGACGATCGGTCAGAGCTGGCGGACGACCGGTTGGAGTTGCCGGGTTATCCGCCAGAGTTGGCCGATGACCGGTGAGGACTGTCGAATGATCCGTCAGGGCTGATGGGGCACAGGATTCCGTTGACGGGACGCGAGGAAACGCACCCTCGAACATCGGTTTTCGTAGGGGCGGTCCACAGGATGCCGTCAGGCACCCTGTGTGGCCGCCCGGGTGGGGGGAAGGTCCGGGGGAATACCCCGCCGCGAGCTACGACAACCACGGGTAGAAGGAAGACCCCGCACCGGTTCAAGCCTGGGTCCCACACTGAAGGTCCTCCGCCCTTGTGTGATTGTGCCAGTCCGGGAGATGGGCGCCCCTCACCCAGGGACCGGAGGGGAGGGGCGCCACCACCCGAAGACGGTTCGGCCAACGTCATCCTGATGGCGAGGAACGAGCCGGAAGGATCTGGGAGGGCGGCGCCTTTGGCCGTCCAGGTCGGTCAGACGCCGAGGTGTAGCGCCCCCGTCATTCAGGGTTGAATCTCTGCGCCCCCACCCAGGGCGGCCACACAGGGTGCCTGGCGGCATCCTGTGGACCGCCCCTACGGAGGCAGGGCTGAATTGCTGTTCAGGGGGAGAGTCCCCAGGGGAGCCTGCCCCTTGGGAGGCCTTCTGCCTTCAGCCTACCGCGATCCTCACGCAGTGCGCTGCCAACCAAGCGCTGAAGGCTGCCTCGCTCACTTCGCCCGTTGCGAGGCCAATCATCAGTGAATACGTCTCCGACTGCGCCGCCTCAAGGCGGTACCCATTGAGGTCCAGGAAGGTGAGTGCCGCGGTCAGGGCGATCCGCTTGTTGCCATCGAGAAAGCAGTGGTTCTTGACCAGACCGTAGGCGTAGCTGGCGGCCAGCTCGAAGAGGCTCGGCGGCTGATCGGCGTAGGCAAAGAGGTTCTTGGGCCGGGTCAGAGCGGAGTCGAGGAGACCCGGATCACGCACGCCCTCAGTACCGCCGTGCGCGGCGATGAGCATGCTGTGGATTGTGAGGACGGCCGACTCGAGGAGCCATTCCGGCTCGGGCGTCACTTCGCGAGCTCGCGTAGGACCTCGCTGTGCTCGCGCATCACACGGCCGGCAGCCTGAATCTGGCGCACGAACCGTTCGTCGGGCGTGAGCTGGTAACCGCCCGGAGTCTCGACCAGGTAGAGCATGTCCCCGCTCTCGACCTTGAGGTGTTCGAGAACCTCCGTGGGTAGAACCACCCCGGTGGAGCTTCCTACCGTCGTCAGTTTGAGCGCGATCATCTCATGCGTCTCCTCCGGTGATTATAACCATTGGTGCTCGCCGCGACCCAAGAGACCCAGGGTTTTAACCCCGGGGAGACGGAAGGCAGCACAACCAGAACCCGCGAATTGCTAAACTCATCCCACCGCAAGAAGCCCAGCACCGCGCGGAGAAGGAGAGCGCCATGGATCCCAAGCTGCTCGCAGACGCCCTGACAACCTGTCTGGCACCGGCCATGCCGTATCTGGTCACCGGCGGACAGGAGATGGTGGCCAAGGCGGGGAAGAAGCTCGGTGAGGACGGATTGGAGCTTGCCAAGAAGCTCTGGGGCAGACTCCACCCGAAGGTGGAGGCGGCGCCCATGGCCAAGGCCGCTGCTGCCGAGGTCGCCGTGGCACCCGACGACCCCGAATCCCGGGATACGTTGAACGCCCAGATCCGCAAGATCCTGAAGGCCGATGAGTCTCTGGCGTCCGAGCTGGCCCGCCTACTTGAGGCGGCCGGGACGAAGACGACCTATCAGGCGGCGGTCTATGGATCAGGTGCCGTTGCGCAAGGGCAGGGTGCGACGGCGGCGGGGGCGGGTGGCATCGCCATCGGTGGCAGCGTTCACGGTGATCTCCCTCTCAAGCCTCGATCCTCGGACCATGAGTAGCCGGAAGAAAGGTACCGTCCGTGGCTCCGGCGCCCTGGCGCAGGGGAAGGGCGCCGTCGCCGCTGGCGCCGTAGCCGTGGGCGGGGATCTCCATTTCCATGCCGCTCCGGAGTCCGGCGCCAAAGCCGAAGCCTTGCGGCATGCCTATCTGAGCCGGGTCTTCCATCAGAACGAATCCCTGGCTCTCTCGGGAATCGATCCCGTGGCGGCCGGCCGGGATCGCGAGGCGCGGATGCGTCTCGATGCCGTCTATACGGCTCTCCTAACGCGCACTCATGAGATTCCCGAGATTCCCGCGGGTGCTCGTTGGGACAGACTCTTGGAGGGCTTGTCGGCGCTCGCCCAGCTCGACCGTTGTCCACGGCTGGTCCTGCTCGGCGATCCGGGCAGCGGCAAGAGCACATTCGTCAGCTTCGTAGCTCTCTGCTTGGCCGGCGAAGCGCTGGGCCGCACGGAAGCCAATCTGGAGATACTGCGGTCGCCTCTGCCGGATGATGAAGAGAAAGAGCGTCAGCCGTGGCAGCACAAAGCTCTTTTGCCAGTCCGCGTGGTTCTTCGCGAGCTGGCGGCGCGCGGCCTTCCGCCTCCTGAGACGAAGACCGGCGCGGAGCACCTTTGGAGCTTTCTCGCCGCGGATCTCCAGGCCGGCGGGCTCGGCGAGTATTTCCCCTTCCTCAAGAAGGAGCTTCTGGAGCGCGGCGGCCTAGTGATGCTCGACGGCCTCGACGAGGTCCCGGAGGCGGAGAGCCGGCGCGAGCAGATCCGCCAGATCGTGGAGGATTTCGCCGGTGGTCTCGGCCGGTGCCGGCTGCTTCTCACCAGCCGCACCTACGCCTATCGAAACCAGGAGTGGTCGCTGCCCAGTTTCAAGGAAGCCGAGCTGGCGCCGTTCACGAAGGGCCAGATCGAGAGCTTTGTCCGTCGTTGGTACGCGCAGGTGTCCTCCCTCGGAAGGCTCTCGCCGGAGGAAGCGGCAGGCCGGGCGCAGCTTCTGCTGCGGGCGATCCGCTCCAGCGAGCGGCTCCGGGAGCTCGCGGAGAGGCCCCTGCTCCTGACCCTCATGGCGAGCCTGCACGCCTGGCGTGGCGGCAGCCTGCCGGAGCGGCGGGAAGAGCTGTATGCCGACGCCGTGAAGCTCCTGCTTTCTCTCTGGGAGAGCCGGCGGGCAGTCGTCGACTCACAAGGACGGCCGGTGGTGCAGCAGCGGAGCCTTGCGGAGTTCCTCAAGATCGGAGAGGAGACCGTACGCGCGTGTCTCGAAGAGCTGGCCTGCGAGGCTCATGGCTCTCAGCCGGACGCGCAGGGCACGGCCGATCTCTCCGAGAGCCGGCTGGTGAGCCGCCTCCTGGAGCTGAGCCGGAACCCTGAGATGAGGCCGGCTCTGCTTGTCGAGTACCTCCGCGACCGGGCTGGGCTGCTGGAGCCGCGCGGCGTCGGGGTCTACACCTTTCCGCACCGGACGTTTCAGGAGTACTTGGCCGCTTGCCACCTGACGGGAGACAGCTTTCCGGATCGGCTGGCGGAGTTGGCGCGAGCCGATCCTCTGCGCTGGCGGGAGGTGGTGCTCCTCGCGGGCGCCAAGGCGGCGCGCGGCGCGAAGTCGAGCGTCTGGGTCCTGGCGGAAGCGCTCTGCTGGCGGGAGCATGACGATCCGGAGACCGAGACCGTCGATGTCTGGGGCGCTCACCTCGCCGGTCAGATGGTGGTGGAATCGGCCAACCTCTCCCAGGTGAGCGCCGCGAACCGATCGAAGCTCGAGCGTCTCCGCAGGTGGCTGGTCCACCTACTCACCGACAGCCGGCTGCCTGCGCCGGAAAGAGCCCTGGCGGGCCGTACGCTGGCGGCGCTGGGAGATCCCCGGCCGGAGGTGATGACTGTCGACGGCATGGAGTTCTGCGCGGTGCCGGCCGGGTGGTTCTGGATGGGGAGCGAAAAGGAGGACAAAGCGGCCGAAGGGGACGAGAAGCCTTGTCACGAGGTCGATCTTCCGAGTGAGTATCGGCTGGGCCGGTATCCGGTGACAGTGGCTCAGTTCCAGGAGTACGTGGAGGCGACAGGGATTGAGGTTGACGACCCGTACAGCCTGCGCGGTCTGGCAAACAGCCCAGTCGTGCGGGTGAGCTGGCACGGGGCGGCGGCCTTTTGTCAGTGGTTGACCCTCCGTTTGAAGGAACGAGGCCTGATCGGGAAGGACTGGTGCGCTCGGTTGCCGTCGGAGGCGGAATGGGAGAAGGCGGCACGAGGACTGGAAGGCCGCCGATACCCTTGGGGCGAAGACTTCGATCCGGAGAAGGCGAACACCGGGGAGACGCGGATCGGCATGGTGAGCGCTGTGGGCTGTTTTCCCGGCGGCGCAAGCGAGTGCGGCTGCGAGGAACTAAGCGGGAACGTCTGGGAATGGTCGCTGAGCGCACGAGAATCCTACCCGTATAACCCTTCCGACGGCCGAGAAGATATGGAAGCATCAGCGCAAGTTCTTCGGGTGTTGCGTGGCGGCTCCTACATCTACGACTCCGGGGACGCTCGGTGTGCCTATCGCATCAGGAGCGTTCCCGGCCACCGGTTCATCGATATTGGTTTCCGGGTGTCGTTGTCCCCATTCTCCTCTGACCTCTGATTTCTCTGATCGCTGAAACTCTGGACTCTCTTTCTGTTGAGGGGGGAGTCCCGAGGGGGGCGAGAAGCGCCCTCACCCCCGACTCCTCTCCCACCGCCCTCCCAGCCACCCGGGAGAGGGGCGCCACCGCCCTTTCACTTGAGGACAATCAGAGAGACCCCTCTCTTGGCGGTCTGGGAGGCCGGAGATTGGCCGCGCGAGCACCTTCCTGGGGGGCGGGGCCGGGTCACGGTTCGGGAGGCGAGGCCGGGAGCTGGGCTCCGTGCCAAACCGCAACGATCCAGACAGTCTCTCCTACGGCCCGGTGGCACGAGCAACTCCCGGTGCGGGAGATCGGGGAACTCGGGTATCTTCCGGCCGGAATCCGGAAACTCTTCAAGCCGGCGCAGTCTCTGCTCACAAAGCTGGCGGGACCTCTCGGCCGCCATCGGCCGGTCTCGCCGGATGTAGCTGATCGCGCCCAGAAACCCGCTGCGTGCCGACGACGTAAATCGGATCTTCAAGAGTCGCGCCGGGCCAGGATTTGATCCGCTTCAGCCAAAACCTCATCGAGGTCGTGGCCCGCACCTTCCGCGATCTCCCGGTCGCCGCAGACCAGCAGGGTCAGGATCTCTCTCTCCGACTCGCCGCGACGGAACGCCTCGATGTCGATGAGGACCGCCGAGGCACGCCCCTCCTGCGTGATGATGGTGGGGGAGCCCGACTGGCGGAGCCGCTGCAGAATGGCCGCAGCGTCCTGTTCGAGGTCGGAAAGCGGAATGACGTCAGGCAACTTGGCAGGCATCAGCATCGGAATCTCCAGCGTCTAGCTTACTCCAACTAGGCACCACTCTTCCCCGCCCGGTTGCGCAAAGCCGCCAGCGCCGCCGTGAGGCTCTCCGCGGCCCGTGGCTCGTCGGCTGAGCGCCGGAGCGCTTTTTCAAGAAGAGGACCGTCGATCTCCGGTGAGCCCACGAGACCGATCCGTTCGGCCGCCTTGGCGACCACCCTCGGGCTGCCGTGCTCGACGAGATACCGGTACGTCGGCAATGAGCGCGGTTCCTCCTTCTGGAGGTGATGCAGACGCGACTGGCCCATGACTGCGTTTTCCCATTGGACGATGAATTCGCCGTCGGTGCGGGTCTTCAGGATGTGGACCATCATCACCAGGCCGGCGGCAAGCGCCAGGACGTGGAGGCCGCCGACGATCCGCACGGCCAGCCGGCCGGGGAAGGGTTTCGAGCCGAACGCCAGAAGGGTTGCGATCAGCGGCGGAGCCATGAGAAACGGAACCACCAGCGGACCGACCATCGCGCCACCCACGGCCAAGGCGACGAGAGCGAGGCCGAGCGAGCCCAGGAGGCCGGGCTGGGCGGGCAGAGGCGCCTTGGCAAAGGTCCGGATCGCTCCGTGGGCGAGAAACCAGGTGAAGGCGAGGAGGAGCCACCACTGCACGGGCGGAGCGAACGAGTCCACCATCGACGCCGCGCAGACTCCGCAGGCGAGCGCCGGCCGGGCGGCTCCCAGGAGCGCGAGGGCGATGAAGATCCGTTTCATGAGTTGGCTGCCGTTGGCTCCATGATAGCGCATTGCGTGGCGCGGACTTTGCCGGTTCAGGCGTTATCCTTGGGGAGCACCTTTCGAAAGGAAGCGCGTCATGTGGTGGACCCTCCTCCTCCCCTTGCAGCTCGCGTCCCTCGCCGCCGCGCATCCGGGCCATCCGCCGCCGAAGGCTCCTCGCCTCGCCTGGGAGCGGGATCTGTCCGGCGGGCTCCGTTCCGCGGAGCTGTCGGCGGGGGAGGACTGCATCGTCGTCACCACCGGCACCGCGGTCTCCGTGCTCAATCTGGACGGCAGCCTGCGGTGGAGGCGGACGTTTGCGCGCATCAATCAGTGGATGACCGCGGAGCGGGCGGCGGCGCCGCCGGGTTGCGAGTGGGTGGCGATGGTGGGGAACCCGAGCTACAAATACGCCTGGGTCATGCCGCGGAAAGGTCTGGCTCACTTTTTCCACACGAAGGGCACGCCGGAGGGCGTCGCCGTCTCGCATCAGGGGGACCGGATCGCGGTCGGCACCGCGGGGGAGCACCTGTATCTCCTCGATCCACAGGCCAACCTGCTATTCGATCGCAAGACCGGGGATGCCAAGTCCCTGGCCTTCTCGAGAGACGACTCGCATCTGCTCGTGACCTATGGGAGCGCGGGTCTCTATACCCGCGACGGGGAGACGGTCTGGCAGGCGAACGCGGCCGGGGACAGACTGTCCGCGAGCAGCGATCTGAAATGGTTTCTGGTCTCGAGAGTGCCCAACCACGGCCCGGGAAACGGATCGATCGCGCTGCTCGATCAGAACGGCAAGACCGTCTGGAGCCGGGAGGGAAACAATCCAATGGGCGTGATGGCTCCGGACGGTTCCTCGTTCGTCGTCACCGATGATGAATGCTCTCCGGGAGCGGTCTACGATGTCGACGAGCCCATCGTCCCGGGCTATCAGGTCCGGCGGCCGGATGGGAGCGTGATCTCCGGCCGGTCCTGGCCGGACGGCGAGGCGATCGCGATCGCAGAGGACGGCCGGGCCTTTCTGCAAACCGCGTCCGGCAAGCGCGAAGGCCTCTATTGCCTGTCGCCGGAGGGCGGTCTGCTGTGGAGCCTCCCCGGTCCGGTGGATGAGAGGGAGGTGCGGGCGTTGCGCGATTTCAGCGCCTTTCTGGTCGCGACGTACGGGACTTCAGAGACGACTCATCTGCGCTTTTTCAGGCGTCCCTCTTGAGCGCGCAGCAGGGGGGTGAGGTGCTCGATCTCGCTCTGGAGATGGGCGAGGATCTCCTCCGCCCCCTGCCATTCCAGACCCCGTCCCCGGGCTTCGAGATCCTGGCAGATCAGGGCCAGCCGGCGGGCGCCGAGCTGCGCGCCGGTCCCTTTGAAGGCGTGGGCGACAAAGGTGAAGGTCTTGCCGTCCCGGGCGGTCAGGGCCAGCCGCAACTCGTCGAGGCGGTGCGGCGCCTCGGCGAGGAAGCGGGCGACGATCGGCGACACCAGCTCCTGGCCGGAGGCGGCCTGGAGCTGCCGCAACTGATCGATGTACTTCGGATCGAGCGACTCCGGGTCGCCGTGGGCCTCGGTGGGGGAGGACGGTGGAGGGGCGGCGGCTCCCGTCTCGCGGCAGAGCGCCGCGCGCAGATCCTCCAGGAGGATCGGTTTGCTCAGGTAGTCGTCCATTCCCGCGGAGAGGCAGGTCTCGCGGTCCTCGCGCAGGGCGTTGGCGGTCACCGCGATGATCCGCGGGCTCTCGGCGGCCGGCCATTCGGCCCGGATGCGCCGCGTCGTTTCGAGCCCGTCCATGCCGGGCATCTGGACGTCCATGAGGATGAGGTCGTAGCGCTGCCGGCGCAGGGCGGCGAGGGTCTCCTCCCCATCGGCGGCCACGTCGGCTGTATAGCCCAGCCGTTGCAGGAGGAGGAGCGCCACCTTCTGGTTGACCACGTTGTCCTCGGTGACCAGGATGCGCAGCGGCGGGAGGCCGGCGCCGGCGATCCTGCCCGCGTCGTCCGTCTCGCGCGGATCCGCTGCCGGTGACTTGCGGAAGCCGGGTGGCAGCGTCATGGCGACCATCCGGCAGCGGATCGTGAACCAGAACGTGGAGCCCTCCCGCGGCGTGCTCTCCACCCAGATCCGTCCCCCCAGCCCCTGGGCGAGCCGGTGGCAGATCGCGAGGCCGAGCCCGGTGCCGCCGTACACGCGGCTGGTGGAGGAGTCCGCCTGGCTGAACGGGCGGAAGAGGCGATCCATCCGGTCGGCGGAGATGCCGATTCCGGTGTCGCGCACGGCGAACCGGATCTCCACCAGGTCGCCTGGCTCGAGCGGCGGAGAGGAACAGGATTCGACGTGGACGAGCACCTCGCCCGAAGCGGTGAACTTGACCGCGTTGCCGAGGAGGTTGACCAGGATCTGGCGCAGGCGCGCCGCATCGCTCGCGATCAGGGCCGGCACCGCGGGATCGATCCGGCAGCCGATCGCGAGACCTTTGCGCGCGGCCTGGGTGGCGAGCAGGGCGACCGCCTCCTCCACGCAGGGCCGCAGGGCGAACGGCGACGACTCGATGGTCAGCTTGCCGGCCTCGATCTTCGAGAAGTCCAGGATGTCGTTCAGCAGGGCGAGCAGCGACTCGCCACTGCTGCGGATCGTTCCCACGTATTCGCGCTGCTCGGCGTCGAGCTCGGAGCCGGCGAGGATGCTGCTCATGCCGATCACCGCGTTCATCGGCGTGCGGATCTCGTGGCTCATGTTGGCCAGGAACTCGCTCTTCATCCGGTTGGCGCGGTCCGCCTCTTCCTTGGCCGCGCGGGCCTCCTTCTCCGACCGCTCGAGCTCCTCGATCGTCTCGGCGAGGCGGGTGGCTCTCCCCTGCGATTCGGCGACGGAGAGGGCGAGGCTCTCGGTGCGCTCGCGGACGAGGTCTTCCAACTGCCGGGCGCGCCGCTGCAAGGCGGCGAGGCGCCAGCGCACGCCGGCTCCGATCAGCAGGCCGGCGGCAGCGACGTAGAGCAGATAGGCCCAGACGGTCCGCCAGGGCGACAGGGGGATGACGAAGGGGACCTCGAGCGGTCCGGAGAGGACGCCCGAGGCATCGCGCCCCCAGACGCGAAAGCGGTAGGAGCCGGCGGTCAGATGCGAGTACCGCTGCGCGGGATCGGGAATCCAGTCCGAGGGCGCCGCCTCCAGACCGGCGAGCTGGACACGGTAGCGGATGTCCGTCTCGCGGAAGTAGCTGAGCAGCCCGTACTCGAAGGACACTTCGGCCGGCGCCTCGCCGAGGCGCAGTGCCTTGCCGGCCGGTACCACGTCCTGGCCATCCACGGTGATGCGCTCCAGGCGCAGGGGGCTGGGGCTGAGCTTCGGCTCTGGCAGGGAGGGGTCGAGCCATGAGACCGAGGTGTTCGTCCCCACCCAGAGCCGGCCGGCGCGGTCGACCATGGACGATTCCTGGTTGCACTCGTTGAACGCCAGGCCGTCGCGGACGGTGAACGTGTAGACGTCGTAGGCGTCCGGAGTGCCGGGGTGGGTGGGGCGGGCGGTCAGGCGAGCCAACCCGCGGTTGGTGGCAAGGTAGATCCTGCCGTGCGCATCCTCGAGGATCTGGTAGACGACGTTGCTGGGCAGGCGGCCCTGCGGGCTCTTTTCATCGAGAACGAGCCAATGCGGCTCCGCGGAGAGATCGAGACGGACGGCGCCTCCGTTCGTGGCGATCCAGAGATACCGCCGTCCTCCGGACCGTATCTCGCGCAAGGCGTTGATCCAGTTGTTCCGCAACGGCGAGGTCCGGGTATCGGAGACGGTCTGATGTCCGGGGCTCCAACGCACCAGTCCGGCGTCGCGGGTGCCGATCCAGAGGACGGTCCCGTCGGCCTCGTGAGTCTCCAGGAGAGCGTAGATCTGGCGATCCGGCAGGGTGGAGTTCTCCGGTGTGAAGACCTGGCACTTCCCCGCGGCGCAACGCGCCAGGCCGTCGCGGGTTCCCACCCAGAGGACCGGACCGGCGGGAGTCCGGCTTTCGAGGAGCGAGAGCACCTCGGAGACTGGCAGGCCGGCGGCGACCTCGGCGGTGCCGGCCCACCGGCCGGCTTCCAGACGAAACAGACCGCGGCTCGTGCCGACCCACACCGCCTCTCCCCGCGGTCCGGATGTCGGCAGGACGAGGTTGACCTCCTCCTTCTCCATGGGAGTGCCCGCCGAAAAGACCGTCCAGGTCCCCGCTTCCCAGCGGGCGAGCCCGCGGCCATACGCGGCGAACCAGTAGACCGGCCGCTCCGGGGGGCCACTCTCGGCCATCCCGTAGATCCAGGACTGCGGCAAGCCGGAGTTGCGGTGGTCGAGAGCCCTCCAGCCCTTCGGGTTGAGGACGGCCATGCCCCCCGTGTTCATGCCGATCCACAGGAGAGGCCTGCCGCCGCTCGGGCTGGCGAACAGGCGCACGATCTGATCCGACGGCAGGCCGGCGTTCTCGGTGTCGTAGACGGTCCAGCTCCCGCCGGACCGGTGTGCCAGGCCCCGGGACGTGCCGGCCCACAGCTCGTCGCCCGTTCCGCTGTCGAGGAGGCTGAGGCTCAGCACATGATCGCTGGGGAGCCCGGTCTCCAGGCTCCAGCGTTCGCCGTCGTACCGCACGAGACCGCCGCCGTCCGTCGCGGCCCACAGAATGGAGCGGCTGCCAAGCCCCGTTGCGAGCAGAGCGGTCACTTCGGCCGCCGGAGGGCCGCTGCCCCGGGAAGTCGCCGGAAAGGTCGTCCAGCGTCCGCCGGCCCGGCGCGCGAGCCCGCTGCCGGTCCCCACCCAGAGGACCGGGCCCTGCTCGGTCTGGAGAGCGAGGAGAGACCGGATGCGCGGGTTGGGAAGGCTGGCGGCGTCCTGCACCGTCCACGCCGTGCCGTCCCACCGGGCGAGCCCGTTGTCCGTCCCCGCCCACAGCACCGTCCGCGAGCCGTCCTGCTCTTCCGCCAGACACTGGACCCGGTTCGAGGGGAGCCCCGCCTCCTTGCGGAACAACGTCCACTGTCCGTCGTGCAGGCGGGCGAGACCGATGGTCGTGGCGAACCACATCGAGCCGTCCGCGCCGGCCAGGATGTCGTTGATGCTGTTCGACTCCTCCCGGTTCGGCATGTCGACCGTCTTCCAGAAGCGGCCGTTGTAGACCGCCGCGCCATCCTGGGTACCGGTCCAGAGAAGGCCGCGCGCATCGAGCGCGAAGGCCTGGGGCGAGCTCTGGGGCAGTCCCTGCTCGGAACCGAAGAAGCGGAACGCCGGCCGGCCCGCGGGGATGCCGGGCGGCTCGGAGGCGGCGCGGGCCGGAAGCGCGGCGAGCACAGCCAGGGCCGCACCCGCAAGAAGGAGAAGAACGACCCGGCCCAGGGCCGTATGGCGCCGCACAGAAGAGTCCATCTAAGAGACCGCGCCCTTACACAGGGATGCGGGCTATTCTGCCATGCCGCCTGATTTCCGTCGAGTGAATCCCGGTGCAGTCTTTGGCGGTAAGATCTTGCCCCATGAATCCGACCTCGACCACTCCGGCCCTGTACACCCTCACCCTGCGCCATCCCGGCGGCGAGACCCCCGTGCTGGCGGGGGAGGATGCCCTGGTGGCGGCGGGCGACCGGCTCGCGGAGTGGTTGCGCGGGCGGACGGTCTTTCTGCTGTCGACGCCACGGGTGCTGGAGCTGCACGGCGAGCGGCTGGCGGCGGTGCGCGGCGCGGCGGCGCGGTGGGTCGTCCTGACCGTCGACGAGGGGGAGGCCGCGAAGACGGTGAGCACGGCCGAGCGGCTGTGGAACGAGATGCTCAAGGTGGGCGGCAAGCGGGACAGCCGGCTGGTGGCGTTCGGCGGCGGCAGCGTCGGCGATCTCGGCGGCTTCGTGGCGGGATGCTTTCTGCGCGGCATCGGCGTCGCGCAGGTGCCGACCACGCTGCTCGCCCAGGTGGACGCGTCGATCGGCGGCAAGACGGCGGTGGACCTGCCGGGCGGCAAGAACACCGTCGGACTGTTCAACCATCCGGACCTGGTGATCGCCGACACCTCGATCCTGCCGACCCTGCCGCGCGGCGAGGTGCGCTCCGGCCTGGTCGAGGTGCTCAAGATGGGAGCGCTGCTCGACCCGGATCTCTTCGCGCGCGTCGAGGCGGAGCTCGATCAACTGCTGACCGGCGATCCGGTGGCCCTCGGACCGGTGGTCGCCGGAGCGGCGGCGGCGAAGATCGCCGTCGTCGAGCGCGATCCGACCGAGCAGGGGGACAGGAAGCTGCTCAACTTCGGCCACACGCTCGGCCATGCGATCGAGTCGTCGCTCGGCTATGGCGGCCTGCGGCACGGCGAAGCGGTGGGGTACGGCATCCTCTTCGCCCTCCGGCTGGCCTTGCGGCGCGGCCTCGATCCGGCGGTCGCGGAGCGGATCCGTGCTCTGATCTCCCGCCTGGGCCTGCCGCCGTTGCCGGCGCTCGATCCCGAGACGCTGCTGTCGCACATGGCGCGCGACAAGAAGGCGCTGGAGGGCGGCCTCACCTGGGTGTTGCCGGCGGCTCTCGGCCGCGGCGCCATGGTCCAGGGTGTGGGCCGGGACGAGCTGGTCGAGGAGCTGGCTGGTTTCCTGCCCGATCCGTTCGCAGCGGATGCGGCCGATCGGCTATAATCGCGAGGACCGCAAAGTAGGCTGAGCTTGAGGGCTATCCGGGCAGACCGCATTTCATGACGAACCGCCGACCGCTCCTGCGCCGTCTGAAGCTGCGTCACGTCCTGCTCGCCGTGCTGCTGCTGTTGGGCATCATGCCGCTCGCCATCAGCAGCTTCATGCTCATTCCGCAGAGCCAGGACGTGCTGCGTGATTCCGAGCGCGACAACCTGGTCCGCCGGGCCGGCTCCCTGTCGCGCGACGTCGACACCTTCCTCGGCTCCTTCCGCCTGCAGCTCACCCAGCTCGGCAACGGCCTGCTGCTGCCGCCCGGCTCGCCGGTGCTCGCCGAGCGGCTGCGCGAGCCCTGGGTGGGCATCTACCTGCAGAAGTTCTGGCTGACCGACCAGAACACCGACCTCCAGGTCCTGCGCGTGCTCGACCTGGACGGAGCGGGACCGACGCTGGCGCGCGGCACTCCGAGCCCGCAGGTGGTGGCGGCGCTCAAGGCCGCGTTCGATCAGGCGCGCACCAAGAAGGCGCGGGCCTACCAGTTCGTCGAGGGGGAGGGGAGCGGCATGGTGGCGCTCGCCGTGCCGGTCTCCACGCAGCCGAACGGCGATCCGCAGCTCGTGATGGAGGCGCTCCTCCGCTTCAAGCCGCTGGAGATCCTCAAGGGGCAGGCCGGGCAGGGGGTCAACGTCTTCCTGTTCGAGCGCGCCGGCAAGCTGCTCTGGTGGGACGGCGGCAATCCCGGCGCCAAGGACGGCCTGCTCAAGACGGAGGCGCTGCAGTCTTTCCTCGGCGTTCCCGGCAGCATGACCCAGGAGTACGACCTGGCCGCGGGCGGCAAGAAGCAGCGGGTGCTGGCGCAGGTGAGCGCGGTCGAGGAGAGCGGGTGGGTATTGATCGTGCAGAAGCCTCTGGAGGCGGCGTTCGCCGGGGTCCAGAGGATGATCCTCAACATCGAGGTTTTGACCCTGCTGCTGGTCGCCTTCGCGCTGTTCGCCGCCTTTTTGACCGCGCGCTGGGTCAGCCGGCCGATCCAGCGATTGACAGAAACCACCCACGAGATCGCGGCGGGTAAGTTCGGGCGGGTCGATCTCCAGGGTCTCTCTTTCGAGTTCGCCGACCTCGCCGAGGATTTCAACCGGATGAGCGAGCACGTCGAGAGTTATGTCCGCCGATTGCAGGCAGCCGCGCAGGCCAACCACATCCTGTTCATCGGCTCCCTGCGCGCTTTCGTGGCGGCCATCGATGCGAAGGACCCCTATACGCGCGGCCACTCCGAGCGCGTCGCGGCGATGAGCCGCATGATCTCCAAGTATCTGGGCCTGTCCGAGGACCAGCAGCAGAAGATCTGGATCGGCGCCCTGCTCCACGACGTGGGGAAGATCGGCGTCGAGGATCATGTGCTGCGCAAGGCCGGCAAGCTGTCCGAGGACGAGTTCGAGCAGATGAAGCTGCACACGGTGATCGGCGCCGACATCATGACCGCCATCGAGCAGCTCAAGGACATGATCCCGGCGATCCGCTCGCACCACGAGGCGTGGAACGGCCGCGGCTATCCCGACGGGCTCAAGGGGGAGCAGATCCCGCTCTTCGCCCGCATCGTCGGAGTCGCCGACACGTTCGACGCCATCACCACGAACCGGCCGTACCAGAAGGCCTATCCCCTGCAATTCGCGGTCGAGACGATCACCCGCCTGACCGGCAGCCGCTTCGACGCCAAGATCGTCACCGCCTTCCTGCGCGCCTTCGAGTCCGGCGACATCCGTGCCGCCGCCGAGTCGGTGGGAGGCCGGTTCCAGGAGGACGAGGCGCCGGCGCCGGTGCGGGTGGCCGCACCCTAATGCCTGAGACGATCTCCTGAGGAGCCCTGATGTTCCAATACGTCCTCGCCAACCTGCTCGCCAACAACGACGACGCCCTGGGCGCCCTCTTCCTCGACGACAACGGCGAGACGGTGGACCTGGCCTGCGCCGGCTACAGCCCGTACCAGATGCGGGTGGTCGGCGCCTATCTCGGCATCTACCTGCGACAGATCGAGAAGGTCCTCACCGCCAACGACCTGGGCGTGCCGCAGATGATCCACATCGAGAAGCGGGAGATCCACATCTACGCCATGTCGCTCCCGGACGGCTACTACCTCGTCCTCGTCCAGCGCCGCCCCTGTATGGTCGCCCGCGCCCGCATCACGATGACCGACGCGGCAGGCCAGCTCACCCGCGAGCTGTTCCACTCGTAGGGGCAGTTCCAAATTCCATAAACTCAAAGTAGGGGAGGGGCTTGCCCCCTCCCGGGTGGGAGGGCGGAGGGTCCGGAGTCGAAAACAGAACCTTGCCGCCCACCCGGGCCCTCACCCCCAACCCCTCTCCCGTGCGTCCCCCACCCACCCTTCCCGAACGGGAGAGGGGCGCCGCCGCCCAACCCCAACAACAGCACCAAGAAGACTGAGGGTTCTTGTTTTCGGGAGGTGGCGCCCTCTCCCGCTCGGAGTGGGGGGCGGTGGCACGCGCGGGGGAGGGATGGGGAGGGGGCGGACGGCGGAAGGTTCTGTGCCTCCTCCGGCTCCTCCGCCCGTCCACCCGGGAGGGGGCAAGCCCCTCCCCTACTTTGGGTTAACGCCCATGGGAGCCGGGAGGTGAGGCCGGGCTGCTATCATGGCTCTGCCATGGCGCAGAACAACGAGAAGAATCCTAACGACAAGAAGATCGACCTCCTGGAGCTGGCGCCGGAGACGCGCCCGCCTTTGGAGGATGAGGCGCAGAAGGGCTTCCTCTCGAAGCTGAAGCGCGGCCTGTTCATGACCCACTCCGAGATCATCGACAAGATGAGCTCGGCGATGGAGGGGAAGGTCATGCTGGACGACCGCACCCTCGAATACCTGGAAGAGATCCTGATCAGCGCCGACCTCGGGGTGGAGACGTCGCTGGCGCTGGTCGAGCGGGTGAAGAAGAACGCCACCCGCGAGCAGGCGTCGAGCGCGCAGCGGTTGCGCACGCTGCTGTCGGATGAGATCACCGAGCTGCTGCGCGACGCGCCGAAGCCGCGGGTGTTCGGCCGCGGACCGCTGCTCACGTTGATGATCGGCGTCAACGGCGTCGGTAAGACGACCTCGATCGCCAAGATCGCCAAGCGTTCCCTGCAGAGCGGCAACCGGGTGCTCCTCGCCGCCGCCGACACCTTCCGCGCCGCGGCGATCGAGCAGATCGCGCTGTGGGGCGAGCGTCTCGGCATCGAGGTCATCCGCCAGGGGCAGGGGGCCGATCCGGGAGCCGTGATCTACGACGCGATCCACGCCGCCAAGGCGCGCAAGACGAACCACCTCATCGTCGACACCGCCGGCCGGCTGCACACCAAGGATTATCTGATGGCCGAGCTGGGCAAGGTGCGGCGGGTGATCGACCGCGAGGCGCCGGACTGGCAGAAACAGACCATCCTGGTGCTCGACGCGACGACCGGGCAGAACGCCCTGGCGCAGGCCAAGACGTTCAGCCAGGTGGTGCCGATCGACGGCGTGCTGCTCGCCAAGCTCGACGGCACGGCCAAGGGCGGCATGGCGGTGGCCATCGCCAAGGAGCTGCGCCTGCCGGTGCTCTACCTGGGAGTCGGCGAGAAGGCCGACGACCTGGTGGACTTCCGGCCGCGGGAGTTCGCCACTGCCCTCCTCGGCTGAAGCGCTCCGCCTGGCTCTCCGGCTGGCCGCCCGCGGGCGCTACCGCACTTCGCCCAATCCGATGGTCGGTGCCGTTCTCGTGCAGGGGGACGAGATCGTCGGCCGCGGCTGGCATCGCCAGGTCGGCGGTCCGCATGCCGAGGTCGAGGCGCTCCGCGACGCCGGAGAGCGGGCGCGCGGCGCGACGCTCTATGTGACCCTGGAGCCCTGCTCGCACCACGGCCGCACGCCGCCGTGCGCTGACGCGGTGATCGCGGCGGGGATCGCCAAGGTCGTGGCCTGCCACCGCGATCCCGATCCGCGGGTCTCCGGGCGCGGTTTCGAGCGGCTGCGGGCGGCCGGGATCGACGTCCAGGTCGGTCAGGTCGGGCCTCTCGCCGAAGAGGCGGTCCGCCTCAACTGGCGCTTCCTGACCGCCGCGACGCTCGGCCGGCCGGCGGTCACCCTCAAGTGGGCGATGAGCCTGGACGGCCGGATCGCCACCGCCAGCGGACAGAGCCAATGGATCTCCTCGCCGGCCGGCCGGCGTTGGGCGCTCGCCCTGCGCGAGGAGAACGACGCCGTGCTCACCGGCATCGGCACCGTGCTGGCCGACGATCCGCGGCTCGACCGGCGGCTCGGCTTGGCCGCCGGACCCGGCGTGCGGGTGATCCTCGACCGCCGGCTGCGGATCTCTCCCGCCGCCCGCCTCTTCACAGTGTCTGAGAGCGGGGGAGCAACGCTGATATATGCTGAGCGGGACGATCCGGAGGCGCGGCGCGCGCTCGCGGAGAAGGACGCGATCGTCATCGTTCTGCCGTCTGTCGAGCCAGGGGCCGTGCTCGCCGATCTCTTCGCGCGGGGTGTCCGCAGCGTTCTCGTGGAAGGCGGCTCCGCGGTCCATGGGAGCTTTCTCACCAGCGGCTGCTTCGACCAGGTCGCCGTCGACTGCGCGCCGCTGCTGATCGGCGGCCAGGGAGCGCCGGGACCTCTGGGCGGCGCCGGATTCCAGGCGCTCGCCGACGCGGCACGGCTCGATGATCTGAAGGCCCGCCGCCTGGGCCGCTCGAAACCAGATGACCTGATTCTGACTGGATATCGCAACGGATGTTTACCGGACTTGTTCAAGAGCGTGGGCGCCTGACCGACGATCCGCTCCCTTCGGGGCAGGGGGGCGTGCGCCTGGCGATCGGCCACAGCGCCGACCTCGGCCGGCGCCTGGAGATCGGCGCGAGCCTGGCGGTCGCCGGCGTCTGCCTGACCGTCACCAGCCTCGATGGGGATCCGCCGCTCGGCTGCACGGTCGAGCTGTCGCCGGAGACCCTGTCGCGCACCAATCTGGGGAGCCTGCGGCGCGGCGATCCGGTGAACCTGGAGCCGGCGCTGCGTATGGGCGACGCGCTCGGCGGCCACTGGGTGCAGGGGCACGTCGACGGCACCACGACCGTCACCGACCGCCGGGATCTGACCGAACATCGGGAGATCGGCTTCGCCATTCCGCGTGAGTTGGAGGGCTTCCTGGTGGAGAAGGGATCGATCACCGTCGACGGCGTCAGCCTGACCATCGCCGGCCTGACGGCGGAGCGCTTCAGCGTGGCGTTGATCCCGCACACCCTGGAGATCACCACCCTGTCGCTCCTCCTGACCGGCGACCGGGTGAACCTGGAGGTCGACGTGCTCGCCAAGTACGTCCACCGGATTCTCGCGGCGCGCGGCCTCGTGCCGGCTCTGCCGGACGCTTTTCCGGACGCTTTTCCGGAATCGACGTCATGACGCGCACGGCGGAAGCGCCGCGGGCGGCGCGCTGGGCGGAGCAGCTTCCGGATCCGGGCCGGTTCTGGATCCGTTACGCGCCGCGCACCTGGGAGCCGCCCGAGCATCCGTGGGTCCACCTCGCCGAGGCGCGTCTGGGGGAGTGGGGGCGCGTGGTGTCGCAGAAGGTCGCGCCGGCCGCGGAGTCGATCTCGGCGTTGGAGTCGCTCTCCGACACGCCGCTCGACGACGTGCTCTACCTGCCGCCGGTGCCGTCGCGGCGCGCTGCGGCGCGCGACAAGCTGGCGAGCTCGCGGCTGGTGGACGGCACGCCGGTCCTCATCCAGCTCCTGCCCGGCGATGAGTCCACCGTGCCGGCGGTCTCCGGCGTCGCCTTCGTCTACGATCTCCTCGCCGCCCTGCTCGCCCGCGATCTGGAGCGCCTGGATCGATTGGGGGATCAAACAGCGCGGGCGGTCGCGGTCTGGCCGTTGATCGCCGGCCTGACCGACGATCCCGAGCTGTGGGATGCCGGCTGCGCCCGCCTCGCCGCGGCCGGTGTGCGGACGGTCCAGGCGATCACGCCGGCCCTGGAGCCCGCCGACCGCCGGCGTCTGTTCGAACGCTGGGGGAAGGAGAAAGAGACGGAGGACGCGGTCTTCGACGCCCTCTTCCACCGCGAGCCGCCGCCGGAGCGCGACTTCGCCCGCCGCGCGCACCGCCATGGGCTCGATCCCTTCCTGCGCCGGCCGCTGCCGCGCTCGCCGGTGCTGCGGATCGAGAACCGCCACCTCGGCGGCGCGCTCGCCCTGCTCGCCGAGCTGTGGCTCCGCGCCGGCCGGCCCGAGGTGCAGGGGCAGGATTTCTACCAGGCCGCGCGCTGGATCGACCAGACCACCTATGACGTCGCCGCCCTGGAGCGCGACGGCAACCTGCCGGTGCTGCCGATCGATCCAGAGAGCCGCGCCGTCGTCACCGAGCTTCTGGAGACCGGGGAGTCCAGCCTCTTCGACACCGTCCTCGCCGAGTATCTGATGGAGCAGCCATGACCTCATCAACCCGTGTCCTTGCCGTCCCTGCGGTCCTTGCCGTCCTTGTTTTGAGCCTCGCTGCGCCCGCCGCCGCCTGGGACATCGGCTCCGACACCTCCCAGGAAAGCTTCCACGCGTTCAACAAACGGTTCAGCGGCGACGTGTACCACTATCCCCGGCACGGCGCCGCGCCGCTGGGCCTGATCGGCTTCGACATCTACGCCGAGGCGTCGGTGGACCGCGGGTTCGCCGATTCGACGGCCGGCGACCTCATCGTCGGCAACGTGACGGGGGGCGCGATGACCATCGGCCGGGTCGGCGTGCGCAAGGGCCTGCCGGGCGGCATCGACATCGGCGTCGCCTACGGCCGGCCGATCGGCAACGTCCTGAACCTGGCCTCCGCGGATGTGCAGTGGGCGATGCTCCAGGGCGGCCCGCTGAGCCCGGCCGTTTCCCTCCGGGTCACCGGCACCGAAACCGTGGGCGGCGGCGACACCTACAGATTTCGCCAGTATGGCGCCGAGGTCCTGGTGAGCAAGGGCTTCACCGTGCTCACTCCCTACGCCGGAGTCGGCGTCTTCCGCAGCCGGGGCACCTTCAACGGCATCCACTCGGGCACCCTGCACGACACCGCCTCTCAGGGGATCGCCTACGCCGGGGTCACCCTGAGCCTGCTGGTGCCCAAGATCACCGTCGAGGTCGAGAAGGCCGACGTCGTACAAGCCTCGCTCCGCGTGGGGATCGGACTCTGATCATGCCTGAAAGCCAAGCCAGGACCGCCGAGCGGATCGACCTCCGCTCCGACACCGTCACGAAGCCGGACGCCGAGATGCGCCGGGCGATGTCCGAAGCCGAGGTCGGCGACGACGTCTACGGCGAGGACCCCACCGTCGCCCGCCTGGAAGCCGAGGGCGCGGCGGCGGTCGGCATGGAGGCGGCGGTCTTCGTCCCCTCCGGCACCATGGGCAACCAGATCGCCCTCCATCTGCACGGCTCGCCGGGCGAGGAGGTGATCTGCGATGCGCGAAGCCACGTGCTGCTTTACGAAATGGGCGGCATGGCCGCGCTCTCGGGGCTCCTGCCGCAGACGATCGCCTCGCCCGGCGGATTGCTCGATCCGGCGGCGGTCGACGCGGCCGTGGTCCGCGACGCCAACTATCACGCCCGCACCGGCGTCCTGGTGGTGGAGAACACCCACAACATGGGCGGCGGCACCGTCTACGACCGCCCCCACTTGGAGCGCCTGCTGGCGGTCGCCCGGACCCATGGCCTGCCCGTGCACTGCGACGGCGCGCGGATCTTCAACGCCGCCGTGGCCCTCGGCACCACGGCGGACGCGCTCGCCGCGGGCTTCGATTCGGTGATGTTCTGCCTGTCCAAGGGGCTCGGCGCGCCGGTGGGCTCGCTCCTCTGCGGCCCGAAGAGCTTCATCGCCGAGGCGCGGCGGACGCGCAAGATGCTCGGCGGCGGCATGCGCCAGGCCGGCGTCATCGCCGCGGCCGGGCTGGTCGCTCTGCGCAAGGGTCCGGGGCGGTTGGCGGAAGACCATGAGAACGCCGGCCGGCTCGCCCGTGCTCTCGCCGGCGTGCCGGGGGTCGAGCTCGATCCGGAGTCCGTGCGCACCAACATCGTCGTCGCGCATCTGAACCAGGCACTTTTTGGAGGGGGCGGAGAGACGGTCACCGGCGGCGACCTGACCGGCGCGCTGCTCGGCCGGCTGCGCGAAGTGGGTGTCCTGGGGAGCTGGGTGAGCCGCGACCGGGTGCGTTTCGTCACCCACCGTGACGTCAGCCGCGAGCAGACCGGCGCGGCGATCGAGCGCATCCTGCAGGCGGTGCGGGTCGCCGGATGACGGCTGCCTGAGCCTCAGCTCGGCCGTTGCAGCAGCCGCTCCACGGTCTCCAGGAAGAGCTGGAAGTCCGTCACCGGCTTGCTGATGTGGTCGTCAAATCCGATGTCCAGAAAGCGCTGGCGTTCACTCTCCGACGCGTAGGCCGTGAAGGCGATGACCGGGATGCCTCGCAGCGGGCTGTCTGAGCCGGCCGAGCGCATCCGGGCGAGGACCTCGGTGCCGTCGATCCGCGGCAGGGAGATGTCCAACAGCACGAGGTCGGGCCGGCACCGCGCGAAGCCGTCCAGAGCCTCCTGCCCGTCGCCGTACTGGTCCACCACGTAAGCACGGGAGAGAAGAACGGTCACGAACAGCCGGATTTCCGGACTGTCCTCGACGACGGCAACCCTCTTCATGCTCCTGTGACCTCCCTCGTTCCAGCCCGGCGACCGGCCGTTCTGGCGCGTCCTGCCGTAATGTGGCCCGTAATTTCAAAATCTTACCATGCAATCGACGATGTTCGCCTAAGGCGAAAATCGGGGGAGGTCATGTGTGGCGTGTCCGCTGGACTCAGCTCCGGCAGTTCCTGGCGCAGATTTTTCTGCGCCGCCCGAAGATCAAAGAGCTTTCTGCCGGGATGGCCTTGGCGGAGGGGCATGATCTGTATCGGGAGCTGTTCGAGAACGGCCAGGGGTTGATCTGCATCCACGACTTCGAGGGGCGGCTGGAGGAGATCAATCCGGCGGCAGCACACCTCCTGGGCTATGAGCCCGGCGAGCTGGTCGGCCACAGTCTCGCCGAGGTGTTGAGCCCGGCGGGACGCTCGGAGATGGGCGCCTACCTGGCGCGGCTGCACCAGGAGGATCGGGTTTCCGGCCTGATGCGCGTGGTGTCGAAGCAGGGGGACGAGCAGATCTGGATGTACCGCAACGTCCGCATCGACCGGCCGGGTCGTCCGCCGGCGGTCCTCGGCTACGGCATCGACGTCACCGAACGGCGGCGCGCCGAAAAGGCCCTGGAGCGCAGCGAACGGCAGTACCGGGAGCTCTTCGAGATGTCCGGCGAGCTCATCCAGAGCGTCAACACCGAGGGACGTTTCGAGTACGTCAACCCGCATTGGCTCACCACTCTCGGGTATTCCGAGGACGAGATCCTCGGCCATTCGTTCATGGAATTCCTCCTCCCCAGCGAGCTGCCGCACTGCATGGACGTCTTCGCGGAGCTCCGGCAGGGCAAGGCGATCCCGCAGATCGAGACCGTCTTCGTGGCGAAAGACGGCCGCCACGTCTTCGTCGAGGGCTCCTCGGTCGCCAGCTTCAAGGACGGCCAGTTCCTGGCGACGCGCGGCTTCTTCCGCGACGTCACCGAACGCAAGCGCCTGGAGGCCGACCGGCAGCTCCACCTGGACCGCATCGAGCGCCAGAACGTCGACCTGGAGCTGCGCAACCGGGAGATCGAGAAGGCCGACCGCCTGAAGAGCGCGTTCCTCGACGCGATGAGCCACGAGCTGCGCACTCCCCTCACCTCGATCATGGGCTTCTCCGACCTGCTGGCGGAGGACTCCGACATGACGGCGCAACAGCAGCTCTACCTCGGCTACATCCGCCAGGGGTCGCGCCACCTGCTCCAGCTCATCAACGACGTGCTGGACTTCTCGAAGATCGAGGCCGGGAATCTCGACCTCACCGTGGTCGAGGTCGATCTCGAGCACATCGCCGCCGAGTCGGTGTCGACCATCGATCCGCTGGCGGTGCAACGGGAGATCCACCTGGAGAGCGACGTGCCGACCGGGCTGGCCGTGCGCGCCGACCGCCTCCGCCTGAAGCAGGTGCTGCTCAATCTGCTGGGGAACGCGGTCAAGTTCACGCCCGCGGGCGGAGTGGTGCGGCTCAGCGCTTCGATGCAGGACGGGGCGGTCTGCGTTGCCGTGCGGGACACCGGCGTCGGCATCCCGCCGGAGGAGCAGGAGATGATCTTCGCCGGTTTCCACCAGGTCGGCTATTCCACGCGAGGGATCCGCGAGGGGGCCGGACTGGGGCTCGCCATCGTCCGCCGGCTGATCGAGCAGCAGGGCGGCAAGATCTGGGTGGAGAGCGAGCCGGGGCAGGGGAGCTGCTTCACCTTCCGGCTGCCGGCGAGCCACCGGGTCCCGATCGCCTGCTGATCAAATCTTGACCACCAGATCGATCTCCACCAGCGCGCCCTTGGGAAGGGCGGCCACCTGCACGGTGGAGCGGGCCGGCCGGTGGTCTCCCATCGCCTCGGCATAGAGCGCATTCAGCTTCGGAAAGTCGGCCAGGTCGATCACGTAGACCGTGGCCTTGACCACGTTCCTGAACGTGCACCCGGCGCTCGCCAGCACGTGGCGGAGGTTCTCCAGCACCTGCTTCGCCTGCGCCTCGAAGCCGCCGGCGGCCATCTCACCGCTCACCGGATCGAGGGCGATCTGCCCGGAGGTATAGAGCCAGCCGTCGACTTCGACGGACTGCGAATACGGCCCGATCGCCCGCGGCGCGCTGTCTGTATGGTGGAAATCCAAGCGTTTCATCCTTTCCTAGGAAGGCGACGGCACCGAGGCCGCCTCCTCCTCCAGCACCGCGATATAGGGTAGATTCCGGTAGTGCTCATCGAAGTCGAGACCATAGCCCACCACGAAGAGGTTTTCGATCGGGAAGCCGCTGTAGTCGATCTGCACCTCGACCTCGCGGGCCTCCTTCTTGTCCAGCAGGGCGCACAGCTTCACGCTCTTGGCGCCACGGAAGCGCAGCAGGCCGAGGATCGTGTTCAGCGTGTGGCCGGTATCCACGATGTCCTCGATGAGCAGCACGTCGCGGCCGCGCACGCCGATGTCCACGTCCTTGCGGATGCGCACCTCGCCGGGCGTGGTGCGGCTGCCATAGCTGGACGTCTGGAAAAAGTCGATGGCGACCGGGATCGTGAGCTGCTTGAGCAGGTCGACCATGAAGAAGACGGAGCCTTTGAGGACTCCGATACAGAGGAGCGTGCCGGAGTCCGCGTAGTCGCGGTTGATCTCCGCCGCCAGCTCAGTTACCCGCCGTTCCAGCGCCTCCTGTGTCACCAGCACCCGCATCCGCCGTTTTCCTTTCTCCCCCACATGGCATAAAATCCCTGTCAATCTTAGGTTTGACCATGACAACAGTCCAGGAGCTGAGCCTACTACACCGCCGTTACTCGGACCTCTCCCACCGCTTTCGGGCGGGCTGGACGTTCCACCAATTCCTGCAGAGCCTGGGGAAGAGCTCCCTGCGGCAGGTGGATGAGGACTTCTCCAGCGATTTCCAGAACCTCTACTCCGGGTTGAAAGAGGTCTCCCAAAGCCTGAACGCCTCCGAGGGTGAGCGTATGCGCGGCCGGCTCGACGTCATCGACCGGCGTCTCACCGAGCTCATGGCGGCGCTTGACGAGGAGGATACCAGAGTCCCCCCCGACTTGCTGCGGCAATTCTTCCGCCGCGTCAAGACGTACGACGAAAAGATCCTTACCCAGCTCGTCAAGTTCTACATCTACGTCCAGCGCGGCGGCCCCTGGCCGCCGGACCGGTTGGACAAGGCGGACTTCCTGCTCGCCCGGCTCTCCGAGCAGGAGGACGAGCGGACCGGCGACGTCGTGCTGTGCGATCCGCCGCGCCTGGGCGAGATCTTCCACGGCCTCTGGGCCCTCCTCGGCGGTGAGAACCCCGAGCCCGAGGTGATCTTCGAGCGCCGGGCCGCGATCGACGCCATCCGCGGCGATCTGCAACGGATCGAGACGCTCGAACGGCTGAACGAGAACAACCTCGTCCGCCGCTTCCGCGACCTCAAGCACGACCTCGGTACCTTCTTCTTCGAGCCCGACCTCCTGCTCGCCATCCAGGAGACCAACCTGGCGCTCAAGAACCGCATCCACAAGCTCTACCGCCAGGAAGAGCAGCGCATCGTCGCCGAATACCAGCGCATCTTCGAGCTGGAGCGCGAGGTGCCGGTGGACCGCGAGCTGGACAGCGAGCTCTCCGAGTTCCGCAAGGACATCGAGCGCTTCGAGCGCAAGCTGCAGAGCCAGGAGTTCAAGCTGGAGGACATCGCCCAGATCCGGATGCGGGTGCGCAACCTCCTGCCGCGGCTGACCGCCAGCCGGCCCGACGTCGGATCGCGGCCGGAACGGCGCCCCGACTCGACCTCCACCGGCGAGCACCTCCTGATGTCCTCAGCGAAAGCCGCGGATGCGAGCCTCGCGTTCAACGAGGACCTCCTCGGCGAGTACTACCGCCGCATCCTCGACGCCCTGAAGGAGACCAATCCCGAGGTGCAGGCCGAGCGGGTGGTGCTGGTGCCGGAGATCTTCCCGCTCCGCCTCGAGCCGCGCGAGGTGATCGCCTACCGCCGCCTCTACGGCCGCAAGCAGCACGATGAAGAGATCGAGCGTTTCCTCCTCGAAGCGGCGTCTCTCCGCGTGCGCATCAACGAGGAGGCGCAGGAGATCACCAGCATCCTCGACGAGACCTCGATCACCGGCGACTCGCCGATCTACGCCCGGGCCCGGCTCACCGCGCGCCTCGCGGACTCCTACCTCTGGCGCTTCAGCCACATTCTCAGCCAGGCCGTGCTGGGCAGCGATCACGGGGAGAACCGGCAACTGGAGATCCTGCGCATGCGCCTGATGCGCGACTACTCCGGTCTCTGGCTCCTCGTCTACAAGCCGTTCTTCGGCCGCCGACCGGGCGGCACCCTGGTGTGACGTGACCCTCACCGTCCGGGCCCTCGATCCGGACGATCTGGAGGCATTTCTGGACCTGCCGGACGAGGTCTACCGGGGCGATCCGTTCTACTGCGCGACGCCGCGGCGCGATGTCCTCGCCGGTCTGCGCCGTCCCGAGTTTGCCGAATCCCAGCATGCTCTCCTCGCGGAGGACGACGGCCGGCCGCTCGCCCGCGCCGTCGCCCGCCGCTCGCCGTCTCTGCGCGATGATGCCGGCCTCCCCTTCGGCATGATCGGCTTCTTCGAAGCCGTCGAAGGCGCGTCGGGCCGGGAGGCCGCCGCCGCTGTCCTCGCGGAAGGCGTCCGCTGGCTGCGCGAGACCGGCGCCGGCACGATCGTCGGACCGATGGACGGCGACACCTGGCACCGCTACCGGCTCAATGCCGGACCGCTTGGCTCAGACGCCGAGCCGCCGTTCCTCCTGGAGCCGTACAACCCGCCGTTCTATCCGGATCTCTGGGAAGCCGCCGGCTTTCGCGTCCTGGAGACCTACGCCTCCACCTGGGCCGACACCGCCACCGTGGCCCGCCGGCTGGAGCCGCGCCACCGCGAAGCCCTGGCCGCCGGCTATCGCCTGCGGCCGTTCGCCGCTCTCCGTTTCGAGGATGAGCTGGCCGCGATCTATGACCTCTCGACGCGGATCTTCGCCGGAAACTTCCTCTACAGCGAGATCTCCGAAGACGACTTCATCGACCTCTACGCCGGCTCGCGCGCCGTCATCGATCCCGCCCTGATCTGGTTCGCCGAATCGCCGCAAAGAGAGGACGTCGGCTTCCTCTTCGCCTATCCGGATCTCTTTCGCGCCGTCGCCGCCATGCGCGGCCGGCGCGATCTCACTGCCAAGCTCCGCTTCCTCTGGCATCGCCACGGTCTGGGGAACACTGCGGGGAGACCGCAGGCGGTCAACGTCAAGACGCTCGGCGTCCTCCCCGAGCACCGCCGCTCCGGCGTCGGCGCCGCGCTCATGCACCGCGTCCACGTCGAGGCGCTGGAGCGAGGGCTCCCGCGCGCCAACCACTGCCTGTTCCGCGAGGGGAACCCCTCCGGCGGCATGGCGGGGGACGGGGCGAAATTGCTGCGAACCTACCATCTCTATCGCTACGAGGAATGAAAGACCGGGAGCACAACGTCCTCTCTGTTCTCCGCGGCGTGGCGAGCCGCGTTCCGGACCGCACCGCGCTGGTTTTGGAAAAAGCCCTCGAAGAACCTGGCCGAGGCGAATCGCGCATCACCTTCGCCGGTCTCTGGGAGCGCATCGGCCGCGCCGCGGCGGGCCTGCGCCGGAGAGGCCTGAAGCCGGGGGACCGCGCGATCGTCATGATCCCCATGTCCATCGACCTCTACGTGGCGCTCCTCGGTCTGCTCAAGCTGGGAGCCGTCGCCGTCTTCGTCGATCCCTGGATCGGCCGCCGCCAGATCGCCGCCTTCGCGGCCTTCGCCGAGCCGAGCGCCTGGCTCGGCATCCCCAAGAGCCACCTCCTGCGCCTGCTCGACCGCCGCCTGCGCGCCATCCCGCTCGCCGTGACGACCGGCGGCCGTCTCGGCCCGCTGCCGGCGAAGCACACCCTGGCGGAGCTCGAGAGGGAGACTGGAGACCATGGAGATGACGACCTCGATCAGGTGCATCCGGTCGCGCCGGACGATCCGGCCCTGGTCACCTTCACCAGCGGCTCCAGCGGCGAGCCGAAAGGAGCGAACCGCACCCACGGCTTCCTCCTCGCCCAGCACCGTGCCCTCGCCGCCGAGTTTCCGGCGCAGCCCGAAGACGTCGACATGCCGATGTTCCCCGTCTTCGCCCTCAACAACCTGGCGAGCGGCATCCCCTCGATCGTGCCGGCGATGGACTTCCGCCGCGTCGAGAACGTCGACGCCGGCCGCATCCTGCGCCAGATGCAAACCCACGGCGTCACCACCTGCACCGCCTCGCCCCCGTTCTTCGATCGCCTCGCCGAGCATCTGGCTGCTCGTCCCGATGTGCCTCCAGACAATGTTCCCCGCCTGCGCCGTCTCCTCACCGGCGGCGCGACCGTCTCCGACGCCCAGCTCCGGTCGTGGAGAAAAGTCCTCCCGAACCCCGAGCTGCTGGTCGTCTACGGCTCCACCGAAGCCGAGCCCGTCGCCCATCTCACCGCGGAAGAGCGCCTCGGCGCCGTGAACGACCTCCGTCCGAAGACCCCCGGCTACTGCGTCGGCCATCCCAGCGAAAGAGTGAGGACGAAGCTGATCCGCATCCACGACGGCCCCGTCGATCAGCCCGAAGAGCTGCCGCCCGGAGAGATCGGCGAGCTCACCGTCACCGGTGACCACGTCTGCCGTGACTACTACCGCAACCCGCAAGCCGTGCGCGACAACAAGATCACCGACCCCGACGGCACCGTCTGGCACCGCATGGGAGACACCGGCTCCTTCGACACCGCCGGTCGCTTCTGGATCGCCGGCCGCGTCCACTCGACCATCCACCGCCGCGGCGGCCTCGTCCATCCCCAACTCGCCGAGCAGGCCGCCCGCGGCGACGACGAGCGCATCCGGCGGATCGCGGCCGTCGGCCTGCCGGACCCGGCGGGGGAGGAGCGGGCGGTGGTGGTGGTGGAGACCGCGGAGGCGGGTGAGGAGATGAAAGAGGACATCAGGGAACGGCTGGCCGCGGTGGGGATCGAGATCGATGAGATCGTGTTGACCCGGGAGCCGTTGCCGGTCGATCCGCGGCACAACAGCAAGATCGATTATGGGCGGGTGCGGGGGTGGTTGGAGGGGCGGAGATGACTCATTCCGGGCTGGGGGAAGGGCCGAAGGCCCGGGCTTCCTCAGCCTGGGGCATCGCCCCAGGTTGGGGGGCGGCTGCCTGTTCTTCGGCGAACGGTTCTGCGGTAAGTCTGCTTTGTCAGACGACGCAGGCCCGCCATCGTCATCCTGATGGGAGCCCTGGCGACCTGAAGGATCTGGGAGGGCGGAAACTTTCCACCGCCCAGATCCTTCCCGCTCGCGCGGCTCGCCCTCAGGATGACATTGAGGGAGCGGCGTCGTCTGACAAAGTAGAAGTAACCGATTCTGCGGCAAACGGTTCTGCGGTTGCCTCTGCGGTAACCGTCCCCCGGCCTCCCTACCTGGGGCGATGCCCCAGGCTGAGGAAGCCCGGGCCTTCGGCCCTTCCCCCAGCCCAGGGCGATGCCCTGGGAGAGAGGCGTCGATGACGCCCCGCCATCTGTCCGCCTACCTCGCCGAGCGCTTCCCCCTGCTCGGCCACGGCGTTCTCATCTGCGCCTACTACTCCTCGAATCAGTTCCTCGCCCGCGTCCTCACCGAACCCGGGCGGCCGATGCGCTACGACCTGTCGTCTCTCCTGGGCGCGCTCACCCTCTTCCTCTTCTTCTTCCACCTGCGGGTGTTCGACGAGCACAAGGACTATGAAGAGGATTGCCGCCACTACCCGCAGCGGGTGCTGCAACGCGGCCTCATCACGCTGCGCGATCTCAAGATCCTCGGCGGCATCGCGATCGGTCTGGAGATCGCCTTCTGCGCAATCCGCGGTGCCGCGCCACTCGCCGCCTGGGCGGTCGCGTTCGGCTTCTCGGTCCTGATGCTCAAGGAGTTCTTCGTCCGCGAGTGGCTGAAGCGGCACTTTCTGGTCTACGCGGTCACCCATCTGCTGGTCATGCCGTTCCTGTCCCTCCTGGTCTTCGCGTTCGCGACCGGCCGCTGGCCATGGCAGGCTCCTCCCTGGTTCTGGATGTACGCCTGGGTGGGCTTCTTCGTCACCTTCAACTGGGAGGTGTCGCGCAAGATCCGGGCGCCCGAGGACGAGATCGAGGGTGTCGAGACCTACACGAAGATCTTCGGCACCTATGGCGCGGCCTGGCTCGTCCTCCTCATCCGCGTCATCGACACCGGCCTGGTCGCGCTGGTCGGCTGGCACCTCGGCCTCTCCGCCTGGTTCTACGCCGCGCTCGTGGCCCTCTTCCTCGTCTGCCTGGTCGGCTTTTTCCAGTACCGGTTCCACACCAACCGAAAAACCGCAAAACGCATGGAGATCTACGCCGGCATGTACATCATCGCCTTCGACGTGATCCTGGCCATCGAAATCGCCCGGCGGTTCGGATTGGAGCTGTGATGAGCAACGGAGCGATCGGTGGCAAGGGTGCCAATCTCGCCCGCCTGGAAAACCTCGGCCTGCCCGTCCCGCCCTGGTACGCCATCACGACCGACTCCTTCCTCCACGCCATGGACACAGCCGGCCTCCGCGACCGGATCGCCGAACGGCTGGCGGAAGCAGGGGAGGCGGACGGCGAGGACGCCTGGCGGCGGGCGGCGGGGGAGATCCGCGGCTGGATTCTCGGTCTGCCGCTGCCGCAGGAGCTGGAGGCAGAGATCGCGCGCTCCCATGCGGAGCGCATTCCGGACGGCGCTCTCGTCGCCGTGCGCTCCTCGGCGGCGGGGGAGGATGCGGCCGGCGAGTCGTTCGCGGGCCTTCACGACAGCTTCCTTTTCGTGCAGGGCGAAGAGGCGCTGCGCGATGCGGTCCGCGGCGTCTGGGCGTCGGCCTGGAACGAACGCGCATTGGCCTACCGGCGGGCCAAGGGGATCTCCCTCGACGGCATCGCGGTCGCGGTGGTGATCCAGGAGATGGTCGACGCCCGCTCCGCCGGTGTGCTGTTCACCGCCAATCCGAACAACGGCAGCGTCTACGAGCTGGTGGCGAGCGCCGTGTGGGGCACCGGCGAAGGACTGGTCAGCGCCGGCCTGGACGCCGACACGTGGATCATCGACAAAGAGACGCTGGAGATCACACCGCAGATCGCAGAGAAAAGTGAGCGGATCGTTCTCAACCGGCGCGCCGGCCACGGCGTGCTGCGCGAGGAGATGCCGGCTGAGCTGCGGCAGAAGGCGAGTCTCACGGATGACGAAATCCATGATCTCGTGCGCGCCGGATTGATCATCGAAGAGAGCTTCCGCGAACCGCAGGACATCGAGTTCGCCTTCGACACAGCGGGCCGTCTCTTCCTCCTCCAGGCGCGTCCGGTCACCACCGTCATCGAGGTCGGACCGGCGGCCGGCAACCGCCTGCTGTGGGACAACTCGAACATCATCGAGAGCTACTCCGGCGTCACCTCGCCGATGACGTTCAGCTTCATCCGCCGCGCCTATTCGATCGTCTATCACTGTTTCGCCGAGGTCATGGGCATCTCGCCGGAGACCGTGCGCGGCCATCGCGACGTGTTCGACAACATGCTCGGCCTGTTCCGCGGCCAGGTCTATTACAACCTTTTCAACTGGTACCGCCTGATCCGCCTCTTCCCGGGATTCAACTACAACAAGAAGTTCATGGAGTCGATGATGGGAGTGCGCGAAGGGCTTGGAGAAGGGGAGCAGCCCGAGGCGCCCGGCGGTCTGCGCCGCTACACCGTCGAGCTGCCGGCGCTGGTCCGCCTCCTCGCCCGCTCGGCGCGCAACTTCCTGCGCATCCGCCCGATCGTCGAGAGCTTCCAGGCTCACTTCCGCGAGCACTACGGCCGCTGGTCACGGCTCGACTTCCGCGCCATGGCGCCGCACGAGCTGGCGGCGCTCTACCGCGAGATGGAGGAGAAGCTCCTCTGGGAATGGAAGGCGCCGATCATCAATGATTTTTTCGTGATGGTCTTCTACGGCACCCTCAAGAAGCTCTGTTCCTCCTGGTGCGGCGATACAGCCGGCACGCTGCAAAACGATCTGATCGCCGGCGAAGGAGGAATCGAAAGCACGGAGCCAACCCGGATGCTCCTCCGCCTCGCCGCCGAAGCGAGGCAGGACCCGGAGCTCTGCCGCCTCTTGCAGGATCACACGCCGGACGAGCTGGTCACACTCGTTCCGTCCCATCCACACCAGACTCGTTTCGCCGCCGAGATCGCCCGCTATCTCGATCTCTACGGCTTTCGCTGTGTCAACGAGCTGAAGCTGGAGGAGCCCTCGCTCCGCGACCGGCCTGCCTTCCTCTACCAGATCCTGCGCAATTATCTGACTGGAGACGCGGCGTCGCTCGACGTGAAAGCCATGGAGGAACGCGAGAAGAAGGTGCGCCGCGAGGCGGAGCAGCGCGCTTTCGCCGCCATCCGTTCCCCGTGGAAACGGGCGATCTTCCGCCGCGTGCTCGGCAACGCCCGCCTGGGAGTCAAGAACCGCGAAAACATGCGCTTCGCCCGCACCCGCATCTACGGCCTGCTGCGTGAGCTCCTCCGTGCCCTCGGTGAGACGTTCACCGCCGAGACGATCCTGGACGCCCGGGACGACATCTTCTATCTCACCATCGACGAAGTCTGGGACTTCATCCGCGGCCGGGCCGTCACCACCAATCTCCGTCCCCTCGCCGCCCTCCGCCGCGCCGAATTCGACACCTGGCGCCGCGAGACCGACCGCATCCCCGCCGACCGCTTCGCCACCTTCGGCCTGCCGTATCACCGCAACCGCTACCAGGGGCGCCCCCAGCCGGCGCCGATCGACGCCGACGGCGTCCTCCGCGGCACCGGCTGCTGCCCGGGAATCGTCACCGGCCCCGTGAAGATCCTCCGCACTCCCACCGAAGACGCCCGCCTCGACGGTGAAATCCTCGTCGCCGAGCGCACCGATCCAGGCTGGGTACCTCTCTACCCCTCCGTCTCCGGCCTCCTCATCGAGCGCGGCAGCATCCTCTCCCACTCCGCCATCGTCGCCCGCGAGATGGGCATCCCCACCATCGTCGGCATCGCCGGCCTGGTCAACGCACTGCACACCGGGCAGGTGGTGACGATGGACGGCGCGGCGGGCACGGTGCGGATCGGCGACGGCTGAGATTTGCTTGTCTCCCCTCTCCCGGGGAAGGGAGGGGGGAGCCGGGAGAGGGGCCGGGGGTGAGGGCCCAAGGGCACACACCTTGCAGAGGCGCCTCAACGCCGCGCCCCCGGCGCGTGGCAGGCTCAGGATGTCGCGTGAAACCTCTTCTTGGTGTCCCGGGCTGAGCTTCAGCCGGAGAGGGAGGTTTCCACAATGTCGCATGTTACTCGCCGTCAATTTCTCTACGGCTCGGCCGCCGCGATGGGCTCGTTCACCCTGGGGCGGTCTTTGCTGTTTGCGGGCGATTGGGCCGCCAAGGACAAGACGAGGCGCTTGCCGAAGCCGGACAAGAGCGGAATCAAGCACGTCGTCGTCGTGATGATGGAGAACCGCTCCTTCGACCACCTGCTCGGCTGGCTTCCGGGCGCCGACGGCCGGCAGGCCGGTCTCACCTTCACGGACACTCAGGGAGCGTCCTTCCCGACCTATCCGCTGGCGCCCGACTATCAAGGGTGCAGCCATCCCGATCCCGACCACTCCTATGAAGGCGGGCGGGTGGAATACGACAACGGTCTCTGCGACGGCTGGCTGCGCGCGGGCTCGAACGACATTTATTCAATCGGCTACTACACCCAGGCGGACCTTCCGTTCCTCGGCAGGGCCGCGCTGGACTGGACCGTGTGCAACCGTTATTTCGCGCCGATCATGGCGCCGACCTATCCCAACCGCATCTATCAGCACGCCGGAGTCACCGACCGCCTGGACGACTCCCTCGACCTCTCGACCCTGCCGACGATCTGGGACCGTCTGGACGATGCCGGCCTCCGCGGGCGCTATTACTTCAACGACATCCCCTTCATTGGTTTGTGGGGAACGAAATACGCCTCCATCACAAGGACTTATGATCAGTTCCTGCAGGACTGCGCCTCTGGGAGCCTCCCCGAGGTCGCTTACGTGGACCCGCCGTTCAACAGCGAAGACGCGGGAACCTCCTCGGACGACCATCCGCACGGCGACATCCGCGCCGGCGAATCGTTCCTGGCTCAGACCTATCGCGCGGTGACCACCGGCCTGGATTGGAAGAGCACGGTGATGGTGATCAACTTCGACGAATGGGGCGGCTTCTTCGACCACGTCGCCCCCGGCCAGGCGCCCGACGTCGACTCCCGCTTCGCGCTTCGCGGCTTCCGTGTCCCCTGCCTGCTCGTCTCGCCCTTCGCGGCACCGGGAGCGATCGTCCAGGACGTCTACGACCACACCTCGGTCCTACGGATGATCGAGTGGCGCTGGAGCCTGCCGCCCCTCTCCGTCCGCGACGCCGCGGCCAACAACCTGGCGGAAGCGCTCGACTTCAAGCTCGACCGCCACACCGCGCCGGCCTATACCGTGCCGTCGTTCACCTCGGTGGAGTGCCCGAGCGCGTAGCGCCAACCTGAAGTAGGGGAGGGGCTTGCCCCCTCCCGGGTGGGCGGGGGGACGGAAAAAGGGGCGCACCCACGGTGCGCCCCTCGGGGTTGGAGGTCAGCCTTTCGCCGGCCGAGCGTGCCGCCGGAACCGAAGGTCTCGCTCCTCGCCCTGGTCGTCGAGACGGGAGCCGAGGCTCCGCTCGTCGAGCTCTCGACCGCCCTGCGGTCGAGCACCTTAGCGCGTCTCCGAGCCTGATTTCCTCTCGTCGTCCGGAGGCGCCCAGCCCAGCCTCCGGAGCGTGCGCAGCACCGTCTCCTCGATTTTCGCCTGACTCGGCCCCGCATCCTCCGCGGCCGGCGGAGCCAGCGCTTTCGCCACCGCGGCGAAGTATTCGGACGGCTCGATCCCCGCCACCTCCAGGGAGCCGGTGATCGTCTCGATCGTGAGCGGGTTGATTCCCCGCAGAGCGCGGCTCATGTAGCCGCGCGTATGCCCCAGCCGCCGCCCGATCTCGTCGAGCGAAACCGAGCCCTGCCGCAATGTGTCCTTCAAGACGCCACGGGCCACTTCGGCTGCCGATCCAGTTCTCTGTTTCACAAAGGGAGATTATCACACCCACCCCGGGAGGGCCTCATGTGCTCCGCAGCCGCACACGAACGACGGAGCGGCGGCCCCCGGAGTGCCCGTTGCCGAAATCGGGGAAGGTTATGCCGGAGCGGTGAGAGGGGCCATGAAGTAAGGGGAGGCCGTCTGGCCTCCCCTCGACACCAACGGGCTGGTTACGGCCTTCTCTGCCGGAGCGCCCCTACGCGCAGGGAGCGCAGCCCGAGCAGACGAACGTGGCAGTGCAAACGTCGGAGGTGGTGCATTGCTTCGTCGCCCCCCCGAGCACCTCCTGAAGGAGTTGGGGGTCGGTGAGGTTTCTGAGGGTCTCGGCAGTCAGGGTCAGCTTCTTGGACTTCTTTTTGATCATAGTAGGCTCCCTTGGTCTGAAAGACGGCCTTTGTGCAGACACGCAGATAATACATCGTTTTCATATTCCGGCCGCATTGACCGCTTCAATGAAAATCGTGGCTCGGCACGGCCGCGATCTTGCGCAGGGACCAGAATTTCTCCCCTTTGACCGAGAGCGTGCCGTCCCGCTTCTGGAGGATCCCTTCGACGATCAGGCCGGGGGAGCTGACGATCAGCTTGCGATGTTCTTTCAGGAGGTCGGGGGAGACCACGGCCTGCGACATGCCGGTTTCGTCTTCGAGGGTGATGAAGAGGAGGCCCTTGGCGGTGCCGGGGCGCTGCCGGACGATGATGGAGCCGGCGGTGCGGACGCGCCGGCCGCTGGGGATCGCTTCGAGCGCAGCGGCGGTGACCACACCTTTCTCATTGAGCTGCGGGCGCAGGTAGGTCATCGGGTGCGGGCCGAGGGTGAGCTGGACTCCCGCGTAGTCGGCCAGGGTCTCTTCGACCGGCGTCATCTCGGCCAGCGGGGAGGGCTCGGGGTCGGCGAGCTGGTCGAGCAGCGGACCGGCGGGGCGGGCGGCGCGGGCGACCTGCCAGAGGGCGGCGCGGCGGGTGAGACCGAAGCCGGCCAGGGCGCCGGCCTCCGCCAGGATGGCGAGCTCATTGGCGTGCAGGTCGCAACGGCGCACCAAGTCGTCGACGCTCGCGAACGGCTCGCGGCGGCGCTCTTCCTCGATGAGATGGCCCGAGCGGTTGCGCAGGCCGCGGACGAAACGGAGGCCGAGGCGGATGGCGCCGGCCGGCGGCACGGTGCCGGTGCGCGGATCGCGCTGCCCTTCGGCGAGCTGCCGTTCCTCCCAGTGAGAGCGGAAATCCGAGGTCTGCACGTCGACCGGCCGGATTTCGACACCGTGGCGCTGGGCGTCCTTCACCAGGGTCGCCGGATGATAGAAGCCCATCGGCCAGGCGTTCAGGATGCCGAGGTAGAAGGCGGTGGGGTGGTGGGCTTTCAGATAGGCGCTGGCGTAGGCGATCAGCGCGAAGCTCGCGGCGTGCGACTCGGGGAAGCCGTAGAGCGCGAACGAGGTGATGCCCTGCACGATGTCGTCCTGCGCCTTGCCGGTGATGCCGTTGGCTGCCATGCCGGAGCGCAGTCGCTGCACGATGGCGTTCATCTTCTCGACCGAGCGCTTCGAGCCCATGGCCCGCCGCAGCTCTTCGGCCTCGCCGCCGGTGAAGCCGGCCGCGACCATGGCGACGCGGAGGAGCTGCTCCTGGAAGATGGGCACGCCGAGCGTGCGCGCGAGGATCGGCTCCAGGCTCGGATGCGGATAGGTGACCGCCTGCCGCTTGTTGCGCCTTTCGAAGTAGGGGCTCGCCATGTTGCCCGCGATCGGACCGGGGCGGATGATGCCCACCTGGATCACCACGTCGTAGAACCTCTCCGGATGGTTGCGCGGCAGCGAGGCCATCTGCGCGCGGCTCTCGATCTGGAAGCAGCCCACGGTGTCGGCCTTCTGGAGCATGCGGAAGACCGCGGGATCGTCCTGCGGCAGGTGGGCGAGGTCGACCTGGACGTTTTCGTAGGTCTTGATGGTCGGCACCATCTCCTCCAGGGCGTTCAACATCCCGAGGCCGAGAAGGTCGACCTTGATGATCCCCAGGTCGGCGCAGTCGTCCTTGTCCCACTGCACCACGACCCGGCCGGGCATCGATGCCGGCTCCAGCGGGACCACCTCGTCGAGACGGCCGGCGGCGATCACCATGCCGCCGGAGTGCTGGCCGAGATGGCGCGGCAGGTTGTGGATGCGCACCCACTGCTCCGCGAAGAGCTTCATCCGCGGCTCCTCCGGATCGAAGCCGGCGGCGGTGAGCTCGGTGGACAACGACTTGCGGTCGCCGCTTGCCGCGTCCCAGGTCCAGGAGCCGAGCTGCTTGGCGATCTTGTCCACCTGCTCCGGCGAGTAGCCGAAGACCTTCGCCACCTCGCGGCTCGCCGAGCGGTCGCGGTAGGTGATGACGTTGGCGGTCATCGCGGCGCCGTGCGGGCCGTAGCGCTGGTAGACGTACTGGATCACCCGCTCGCGCTGGGCGCCGGACGGCAGGTCGAGGTCGATGTCCGGCCACTCGCCGCGCTCTTCGGAGAGGAAGCGCTCGAAGAGAAGCTCCATCTTGACCGGATCGACGGCGGTGATGGCCAGGGCGTAGCAGACGGCGCTGTTGGCTGCCGAGCCGCGACCCTGGGCGAGAATCCCCTCGCGCTGGCAGAAGCAGACGATGTCCCAGACGATGAGGAAGTAGCCGGCGAGATTGAGCTTTTCGATCAGGTCCAGCTCTTTCTGAAGCTGCGCCTGCGCCTTGGCGGTCAGCGGCCGGAAGCGCCCCTTGGCGCCGTTCCAGGTGATGTGCCGCAGATAGGAGGCGGGCGTCTCGCCGGGTGGCAATGGGTATTCCGGGAAGCGGTAGCCGAGATCCTGGAGAGTGAATTCGAGCCGGTGCGACAGGTCGACCGTGGCGGCGAGCGCCTGCGGCAGGTCGGCGAACAGGCGGCCCATCTCGGCGGCGCTCTTGAGGTGACGCTCGCGATGGGAGGCGAGGAGGGCGCCGGCCGTGTCGAGCGTCGTGTGGGTACGGATCGAGGTCAGCACGTCGTGGAGCGCCTTGTCTTCCGGCTTGGCATAGCGCACACCGTTGGTGGCGACGAGGGGAAGCCGCAGCTTCTGGGCCAGGTCGAGGAGGGCGCGGTTCTTGTGCTCCTCGTCGCGCAGGCGGTGGCGTTGGATCTCCACGTGGATGCGCCCGCCGAACCAGACCGCGAGGCGTTCGAGGACGCGCCGGGCGGCGTCGACTCCGCCGCCGGGATCGGCCAGGGCACGGGCCACCGGCCCCTCGTCGCCGCCGGTGAGGCAATGGAGCCCGGTCGCATGTCCGGCGATGAGGTCCCAAGTGACCCGCGCCTCGCCTTTCGGCCGGCCGAGGGCTGCGGCGGTGAGCAGCCGGCACAGGTTCTTGTAACCGGCCCGGCTCTCGACCAGCACCGTCACCCGCGGCGGAGACTGGGGGACCTGCTCGCTCGGAGGAGGCGGATCCGGCACGAGCCCGAGCGGACCGCGCCGGAGAGGGGAAGGCGGCTCGGTCGTATCGAGCACCACCTCGGCGCCGACCAGTGCCCTGATCCCCGCCTGTTTCGCCGCCTGGTAGAAGCGCGGCGCGCCGTAGACCCCGTTGACGTCGACCAGCGCCGCCGCCGGCAGTCCGAGCTCCGCCGTGCGGTCAGCCAGGTCTTCGGGCAATGAGGCGCCGCGCAGGAAGGAGAAGGCGGAGGCGGCGTGGAGCTCGACGTAGGTATTGGTGTCCACGCTGCCAGATTAGGCATGAGTCAGGCGTAAGTCAAATATTGGATCTCAGTGCGGGATCTCAGTGCGTTTTCGGGACGAGGGTTGCGTCGATGCCCTTCCCGGGTTCAGCTTTGATGCGGCGGCTCCAGGGCTCGTAGCCCGCCAGGACGATTTTGATTTCGTGGATTTCGTCGACGAGTTGGAGCGTGATGGGAGTCTTTCCCATGTAGATACCTCGCAGGATGACGTCGGCTCCGGCGGGTGTCGAGCTGACCGGCACGTTGAGGAACTGCCCTGCCACGCTGAGCCCCGCCACGACCTGGGACAGAGCGCTCCGGATGTCGTTCTGCGCCTGGCTGAGGAGATCCCCGAGCAGCTCGGTGGTGAGATCGATCGGCTGGCTTGGAGCGGAGCTCTCCTTGGGATATTGCTTGGTTTGCTCCACGTCGAAGCTCTTGGAGAACTGCACCCGGGCGGACTTGACGTCGATGATCTGCAAGCTGATCGACATGCGGAAGATGTCCTGGAGCGCGCTGGTGCCATACCCCTTGAAGGTACGGCGCTCGACGTCGTAGCGCAGGATGGAGCCGGTGACGAGCGCATCCGCCTGGAGCAGGTGGCCGACGTTGCTGATCCCCTGCCCGGTGTTGACGCTGTCCGGAAGCTTGATCTCCTGGCGCACCGATTTCAGCCGGTCGCGCGTCACCAGGACGACTCCGGGCAGGGTATGCAGGTAGGAGGAAGTGATGTCCTGGGCGACGAAGCCGAGCTCCGGAAGGTTCTTCGCGCTCCGGTTGTCGAAGCCCACGACGGCAACGGTGATCTGCCGGGGTGCCGCCTGATCCCGGTTTTCTGTCTGCGGCATGGTCAGGCCGATATTGAGCTTCCAGCCTTGAACGATCTTGAGGGCCGGCTCGATACGGAGGGCGCGGCAGAACGGAGGATCTGATTCGATCATCATTCCCACAAGCTGCCACTGCGCATCGAACACGGCGCCTCCGGAGTGGCCCTGGGGGCAACTGGATTCGAAAAGAAAAATATTGTTCCCTTCCTTGCGGGCAAAGGAGATCGATTTTTGCGGTGCGATCCAGGAGCCGGCCGGGGAGTGCCCCATGCTCCGTAAGGCGCTCCCCGGATCCAGTTTGGAAGACGCGCCGAGCTTGTTGAGCGGGATGCCTTGGAGGATCTGCTGGTGGGACAGGTTGAGAGAGCTGATGTCGACCCAGAACGCCGCCAGATCCTCTTGGAAGTGGAGCTTGTATCCCACGACGGGAAGGCGGTGCCCTGGCCAGGCCCGGAATTCCACTTCCAGGCCTTCGACGAGCTTTCCTTGCTGGAAGAGGACATGTTTGGCCGTAATGCCATAGATGTAGCGATCGTCGATGGCAAAGGCGATTCCCGCCCCTTCGGTGTTCGGCGCGGTGATGCGGACGACCATATGCTCGGCGCCCTCCGCATCCTGATACAAGTCGGGGCGGTCGTCGGCGGCGACCGCCGAGGCTCTCCACGCCGTGAGGAGAACGAGACCGGCAATTGCAGTCGTTTTCTGTCGGGTATTCACAAGGGATCTCCTTCAGTCTCCGGAGTGATAGAGAACGATGTCCTGCTCCACGGAAAGGCCGGACTTCGGAACTGCGGTGACGGCCAAACGATAGAAACCGGCTGGCCCGAGCTTCTTTGTCGAAAGGACGGTCGGCATGTGCGAGGCGTAGTATCCATAGCCCAGCTCCTCGTCCTTGCGCAGCAGGGCCACCGAACGGCCTTGAGCATCGAGCCGGCTGACGGTCACACGGACTTCGTTGAGACGAGCCGAAGGGAAAAGAGTGACCTCATAGCCGTCTTTCGCTTTGCTGCTTCCGGCGCGGAGCGGCAGGTGGACTGTGCGGGTCGCGCCTTCCGGGCCGGAGAGATCCATCCAGGCGATGAGGCCGAGATCCTGGCTGTGCAGGCCGAGCGAGGCCAGAACGTCGGAGGGCCAGTGATAGGAGCCCTTGCCGGTGGCCACGGTCGTATCCATCCGGTAGTAGGTGCCTGCCTTGAAGCTGAAGACCCGCAGCCGCACGGTTCCTTGCGTGCCGGGAGGCTCGGTCCAGGACAGCACAAGCTCCTTGTCCGTGGCCGGATCGAAAGGCCCGAAGCTTGCAACGAGTGAACGGACCTCCACCGAGACCGAGCTGACCTGTTGCGCATAGAGCCCTTCGCAGCGATCACCCCGCATCTGGTACGAGAGCGGGCTTTTCGTGTCCGCCGGGAGGCCCGGATCGCAGAAGCTTGCCGCGCCGGCCGGACCTGACAGACAGAGAATACCGAGGACGAGAATGTGTCTCGGGATCATCCCTTGTTCTCCTTGAGATCCTTGACGTCCTTCTTCTTGTCTTTGATGAATCTGTTCAAGAGCGGGATTTTGTCGAGTGCGTCGAGTATCTTCGAGGACTTCCCCTGGAACCGCACCATGTTGCCGGGGTGCAGCTCGCCCTGTGCTTTTTTGACCTTGCAGGTGGAGAGCTGTGGAGAGACGGACGCCACCTTGAGCTCACCGACGACTTTCATGGGAGAGGCGATCACCTGCCCAGTGACAGGATGGATGATCTGTTCCCCTTCCTGCACGATTTCGAGGGGGTCTCCTTCTTTCAATCCCGCTTCGCTGCCGAGGTCGATGGTGACTTCCTTGCCATTGATCTGAATGATGTAGCCGATGGGGGGGAACGCCTCGCGGATGCCCGCGAACAATAGCTGCCCCGCCGCGCGCGGGTTCGAAGGCGGCAGCAGGCTGGGGCGGTTGCTGGTGAGGGTCATCAGAATCCCGGCCGTCTTCACCTCCACCAGGCGAACGTCGATGACCCAGGTTTTCTCAGGCATTTGCCCGGGAACGAACTTGGTCTCGACGGTGAAATCGACGACTCCCAGGAGATCGAGGCCGAGGACGTCGGAGAGTTTATTGTTCGCCTTGCCGCCAATGAATTCCTGCAGATCCTTTTCGGTGAACACGGCGTTGAGCTGCTTGCGTTCGGCCATCTTGAAGCGGCGCGCGGCGACGAAGGCGTCGGTGGCCGCGTTGAGGACGTCGCCGCTGTTCGGCTTGCGTTCATCAGCGAGGATGAGGCCCATCTTGAAAACTCCTTTGTCTCCCTGCGCCGCGGCCGGAAGAGTAGCGGAAAGACAGAGGATAAACAGTGGGAGAAGCTTTCGAAGCATACAATCTCCTTTCATTCAATTGATGTTCGACGGGAGCGTGGCTGGATATCCAGCACAGTGAGCAGGAGGACCGCCGCCGCCAGGACGCTGAGTGCCGCCTGGACTGCGAATTGGACCGGACGCGGGATGAAGAGATCCAGGATCGAAGGCATCAGACTTTCGGGGTGAAGTCCGCGGGGAACACGTGCCAGCTTCGAAGCCCGCCCCTGGAATCCGAAACGGATGCCGTCCTTGTCGAGGCGCAGATCGGTCAGCGAACCCACAAGATGGGTGAAGTGTAGCGTTTCGCCCGGTGAAAGCCGGGTCCGCCTGCCGGTTGCCTGCACATGCACTTCTCCGGAAAGAATAGTGGACTCTTTCTGTAATGCGGCCGTTGCAGTCGTTTGCTGATCGATCACCCGGACCAGATCGAGGTCCTTAATATGAATGTTGCTCGTGAAGCTGTCGGGCGCAAATTGTGCAAAAGTGACGTCAATCTCTGCGGCGCGGCTCCTTGGTACGATGACGAGCGCATCCGGGTGTTCCTGATGGAGAGTGACCGGCGGCGCACCAAGTGGATGCAGATAGACATCACCCTGAAAAGTCACGCGCAGCTCCTGTTCCGAATCCACCAATGTGATGCGGTAGGAGCTTGTATCCTGTCGCTCAATTCCTACACCAGCCCCCGGGACGAGAGGTGGTGTATGAAAGGTGACATGAGAACCTTCGCCGCGCGTGGCGATCAGAAAGCCGGTTGGCCCGCTGGAGCTAGGTTCCGCCGGTGGGTTCGCCAGAAAGAACGACAACGGCAGGCGCAGCGCGGCGAGTTGTGTGGCGGCAACCTCTTTGAGTTGCAGGCGCTCGATGACCGTCGTGCTTTCCGCAAGCCGGAAGAAAAGCTGAGTGACCTGGAGGTCAAAACGCACCTCAGCGTCTCTGGCTGGCCAGAGATAGAGCCCAAGCAGAACGAGCGCCAGAAACGCTGGCAGCCATGGCAAAGGGTGACGAAGGCGGCTGGGTGCGAAGCGGAGCCGATGGCGGGGCTTAGCGGTCGGTGCTCCTATCTCTGGCGCTTCCTCCCACGGCAGCCAAATCCTGCCGTCACCGAGGCGTGAGTACAGCACTGGACTGCTCCAGTCGATTCCTCGGGAATCGGCGAGGTAGAGTTGCTGGCGCGCCTCGTTGACCGCGGCATCGGCGCGTCCAGTTTGGGCGATCTCCCGATAAAGATGTCGCGTGAAGAGGTGGGCGTTGTCGATGCTCACCGCCCGTCGCATGGCGATGACCGCCGGTAATCCTCTTTCGACCAGCCGGCCAGCGAGGCCGCTGAAGGGATCGCTGGACGAAGGTGCCCCGCTATGGCAGGCGATCAACGTGACGAGGCGGAGCTCGCGGATACCAAGAAAGAGCTCCGCCAGCAACTCTTCTTCCACCGGACGCGCCTTGCCGTGAGCATTCTCCAGGATCAGAGCGGAGGTACCCTTCCGGGTCTGGCCGTGGCCGAAGAAATGGAGCAGTTGAACGCCACCGTTCGCCGTCAGCCGCTCCCGAAGCCGTTCTAGCGTGGCAGGAGGTTCGAGGAACGCCACTTCGGCAGTGTCGGCCAACGCTCCAAACGCAGATTCCAGGCTCCGCAAGATCTCGTCGCGTCGTATGTCTGCCATGTCGTACCGTGCGACATCTGACGGAGCGGAAAGGACGCACAGCAGACGGGGACGGCCCCTGGCGGGAGCGCCTTGTGCACGGCGTACATCGAGATAGCGGGAGAAGGCGGTGTCCGGTGAGCGAGCAAGGGCAAGATGCCGAACAGGGTCGGTCAAGAGCTCCCAATACAGGGCATGGATCCACTCGGGGAGGTCGGGTGCAAGATGCAAGCGGAAACGAAGACGACTTTTTTCCCGTTCTGCTGCGAGCACTGCTTCGTGCAAACCTTCGCGGAGCTCACTTGTCCGGGGAAACACCGCTTCATAGAGCGTGCCGCCATAGGCTTCAGGCTCGGTCTCTAGTGCACGGAGGTCCTCGGCCAGATCCGGCTCGATCGCAAGTCTTCCCAGATAGTCTCCTCCGGCCCATTTAAACCGTGCCGATTTTAGACTGGAGACCTCAAACTTGCTGTCAAGATAGGTCACTTGAGACGTCATATGCTGGGAGAACCCGCACGGACCGGTTTGGTTAGTGGTAGAAGCCAGGAGAGCTCAGTCGCCGGAGTGATAGAGGTCGAAGTCCTGTTCTGCGGAGAGACCGGACTGCGGTATTGCTGTAACAGTAATTCGATAGAAGCCGGCTGGGCCGAGCGGCCCTGTAGAGAAAACCGTCGGTTTGTTTGCAGGATAGTAGCCGTAGCCCAGCTCTACGTTTCGGCGTAGTGTCTCCACGATGTTAGCTTGGGTGTCGAGTCGGCTGATCGAGATGCGTGCCTCGTTGAGTCGCTCGGAAGGAATGAGAGCGATTTGGTACCCGACCTTCGCTGTCGCAGTGGCGCCTGTGCCGACGCGAAGTGGAAGATAGATCGTGCGGGTTGTGCCCGCCGGGCCTGGCAGCACGAGCCAGGCAATAAGTCCGAGATCTTCCTGCCCGAGTCCCAGAACACCGAAGGTATCGACGGGCCAGCGATATGAGCCGCGAGCTGCCGGCACTGTTGTGTCCACGCAAAGGTATGTGCGTGGTTTGAAGCTGGACGCCCGGATCCGCATATTCTGTTGGCTTCCTGGAGGTGCCGACCATGCTATGTATAAATCTGGCTCTGCCGAAGCGAGGTGTTTGGGTTTCTGGACGAGTGAACGGACTTCGATGGTAACGTTGGGTTCGGACCACTGAAAACGGTTCTTGAGATCCTTGATATCTTTTTTACTATCCTTAATCATTCTGTTAAGAATGGGTATCTTGGTTAGCCACTGGAGCATCACTGAGGACTTCTGCTGGAGCTGCACGAGGCTACCAAGATGAAGCTTGCCGTGCATTTCCTTGACTTTGCAGGTGGAGAGTTGCGGAGTGACGGTAACGACCTTGAGTTCGCCGACAACTTTCATCGGCCCCTGAAGCACTTGGCCAGTGACAGGGTGGATAATCTGCTCCCCTTCCTGCACGATCTCGAGGGGGTCCCCTTCCTTCAATCCCGCTTCACTTCCGAGGTCGATGGTGACCTTCTTGCCGCTGATCTGAATGATGTAACCAATGGGAGGGAACGCCTCGCGGATGCTTTGGAATAGATTCTTCCCCGCGTCGCGGGGGGTCGAAGGCGGCAGAAGGCTGGGGCGGTTGCTGGTGAGGGTCGCAAAAATCGCGGCCGTCTTCACGTCCATCAAGCGGACCTCGATGATCCAGGCCGTCTGAGGCTTCTGCTCGGGAGTCCGTTCGATGGTGAAGTCGACGACCCCCACCAGGTCGAGGCCGAGGACATCGGAGAGCTTGTTGTTCACCTTTCCGCCGATAAATTCCTGCAGATCCTTTTCGGTGAACATGGCGTTGAGCTGCTTGCGTTCGACCATCTTGAAACGGCGCGCGGCGACGAAGGCGTCGGTGACGGCGCTGAGGACATCGGCGCCGTTTTCCTTCCGGTCGTCGGCGAGCAGGAGGCCTATCTTGTAGAGACTTTTGTCTCCCTGCGCCATGGCCGGCAGGCCGGCACTGAAGAGAAACACAAGGATGAGCGGTGATATTTTTAAACTTAGAGGCATTTAGACTTTCACCCATAGGTCAAGGATCAGCGAGAGGGTTGGCCAATGTGGAGCCCGTCGTCAGACGCACCGCCGGGTCGCCGAGCACGACGTAGGACCGGGCGTCATTGGCGGCGGTCCACAGGTCGGCCAGGCTGAGGAAGTCCGGCTCGGCTCCCCACTGGACCTCTTCCCGTTCTTCGAGCAGATCGGTGTACAACTCGGCGTAGCGCTGGTTGAAGTACTCCATTGCCGCGCCGACCGGATAGCCGTCGAGCAACCGTCCCAAAGCACTCTCGAAGACCTGGATATGGGCTCCTGCTTCCGGCCAATCGAATGAGAAGGTCCAGGCGCGGTCGACGTGGCCGACCACCGCCAGGGCACCGCCTCGCGGATGGCCGAGCAGGCGCTGCGGCAGGTGGGCCACGAAGCTCTCCGTGGCGATCTTCTTCTGCTCGGTCCCTTCCTTGGTGAAGCTGTCATGGAGAGGGGTGCCGGCGCTGTAGCAGGCGAAGTGGAAGGAAATGAGACCGGCCGGTGACGCGGAGTCCGCGATGTCGTGTCCTGCCAGATAGTGGTCTTCCGGGATCGGCCCACGCCCGGCTTTGGGGCCGGGCCAGTCCTGGCAGAGCAGTGCGCCCTGGTAGAGGGCGTGCCGCGGATCGGCGGGGGGGAATCCCAAGCCGTGGCTGGCGGTGAACAGAAGCGAGGGAGTGAGAGCGCCGCCCATCCGTTCGCAGAGCGCCGCTTTGGTGGCGGCGGGGCCGAAGACGGTGTCGACCGGCCAGTCCGGCCGGTTGTTGGAGACGCTGGCGGCCAAGGGCGCAACGAGGTTCTGCAGGCTCGAGGCTGTGTTCGGATCATCGGGATTCGCCGTTCCGAAAAAGCAGACCCGTCGAGCTCTGGCATGCGACTCCCGCTCCGCAGCCACGACGCCCTCGGCGTAGCGTGCATATTCGTCCAGGGTTGCGAAGCACAGCCTGCCCACGGCGTACTGCACGTCGAGTTGGTACTGAAAACGAAACGAAATCTCGGCGGGGTCGGCGGCGAGCAGCAGATAATAGGGGAGGAGGTCGGGGTCTGCAGGCCCGGGGCCCTGGCCATGGCGGGCGAGGAACCGTGCCTTGGACTCTCCGCGGTACCCGGCGAGCTCCCGGTAGCGGCTCTCGCGGAGACGGCCCGCTTGCGATTTCCGCAACGCCAGCAGCGGAGCGAGAGCCTCCCGCAATTCTGCTTCCCGCCCCTCCGGCAAGATCACTCCCCACCCGGACTCCGCTAGGTCGCGGGGGTCGATCTGGAAACGTGTGTCGAGATGGTCTTCCCGTAAAGCGGCTGCGTACCGCCTGAGCTCTTCGCTCTCTCCGGTGGGAGATTGCTCGCCGCAGGCCAGGGCCGCGATCTGTTCGAGCGTCGCGCACAGAAGAGGCGCGCCCGTGGCGGCGTCAATGCCGTTCGAGGACAGCATCCGCTGAGGAACCGTTGACATGAAGATCTCCTCTTCCCAGAGCAGGGTTTCCTCGGACCGCCCCTGCTTTGGCAGGGGTGGTCCGAGCGAGAGCGCCGATTGGCGCTTTCCTTCAAGCGTGTGGTTTGGCCGGAGCCTTTTTCGCGGCTGGCGAGGTTCCCAGATTGTCCGAAAGGACTGCCTGAGGGGGCGGGTCGTCTTTGATGAGAGGCGTGGCAGAAGCTCCCGGCGGCTCGAAGTCACCGCCTTTGACCTTCACGGGATCCTGATGTCTGGTGGGAGCTGGGCATGCGTTGCGGTTCTCCATCTCATCCTCCTCCTGACGCCTCCGGCTGCCGGACAACCCGGGCAGCGGAAGAGCGTTTGATGTTCGTGGCAGGGAGAACCCGCGCGGGACTGTTTGGTTAGCGAGAAGATCGCCACTCGCCGTGCAAGATGAAGCCGGCCCAATGATAGGGAGCACGCCATCGCTTTTCCTGGAGGAGAGAGAGTTGGGCCTGCCGCAGGGCTTGCGCCGGGGAGAGCTTTCCTCGCAGAAGGGCTGTATAGAATCGTTTCATCAGCTCGCTTGTGGCGTGGTCATCGACATCCCAAAGAGAGACGACGAGCCGCGGCACGCCGGCGTGCAGAAAGCCGTTCGTCAGCCCTGCCAGCCCCTCGCTACCCTCTTCGCTGAGAGCTGTACGGCAGGCGCTCAGTACGACAAGGTCCGCGTGGAGGTCGAGAGAGGGGACTTCATACGCACGGAGATGACCGTCGACCGGGTGGCCGGAGGAGTCGAAGGCCGAGAGTGCCAGGGCCGAAAGCTCGGGGTAGAGATTGTTGAACAGGCCATGAGTGGCGAAATGAAGAATGCGATAGCTTCGTAGCTGACCACTCTGCACCAGGTTCCGGTCTGCCGCGAAGCCGAAAGCGGACAGGGTCGGCTCGCCGCCGGTCAGGGAGAGGATCGTCTCGGCCTCTTCGCGCGCATACCGCAAGCGGGCCGGAGATAGTGCAGGCCCGCCCGTTGCCGGACCGGGGCCGCCGACGCGGTGGAGGGCTGGGAGCCGCTCGTCGGCTGGCCCGGTGACCGGATCGGCAAGGATCGCCAGGAGACCGGGGGCAGGCTTCCGACCCGCGAGATGGGAGCGGAGAGCCGCGAGGACCGATGCCGAGGGCAAGCTCACGAGCTCGTGATCCATCACGAGAGGGCGCCCTTCTGCGCTTTCCACTGTGGGGTAAGGGAGGGCTCCGAAGGGAACGAGTTGGAGAGCACCGGGGGCCACCACGACGAGGCGCTTCCGTTCGAGGAGATCCGCGACAGGAGTCAGGATCATCCGGCTGAGCTGGGCAGCCGCCTGCCGGACTGCCACATCTCCTGTCTGCCGGTGACTTTCGGTCATCCGAAGATAGGTCCGCCGCGCCGCGTCCTCAATGGTTTTGCGGCCTGGCAGGGTGGCGACGAACCGCGCTGTCGATGGAGTCACCGCGAAGAGAAAGCTCCGCTTCTCTCCGAGAAAATACTCCAGAAACAGGGTTCCCTCGTCGAGCATGCCGGTCTGTACCTGGCGCAGTGAGAGGGTGGAAGGGACAGGGCGTAGAGCGAGGCGCGGTCCCTCCACTTCCGCCTCCTTCTGTCGCAGAGTCTCGATCAGGCTTGTCAGGGAGTCCTCCGAGGTGTCATCGATCCGCTTCGACGCGGTCGCCAGCGACTCGCGGTGACGATCGTTGATCTTCCGGCTCAGCTCGTCGAGACGTTGGAGCTCCTCGGGCTGGGGCTTTCGGCGGGCCATCGAGAGAAGATCGAGAAGGCTCCGAGCCCGGGCGCTCTCCGCCACCGCGAAAGCTCTGGCGTCATGGCCGCGATGTGGCTCGCGCTGGTGACGCTCCGCCAGGAGGTCGATGAGAAAGGCGTACTGCTCCTGACGGGCGGACTGATAGGAGGCCCGGAGGTCCGGACGCCACACCTGGCTGCGGATCGTCTCGCCCAATGCCAGGGCCTGCTCGATGAAGCTTTCCGCCTCACCGAGTTTTTCCTCCTTGCGAGAGACGCGGGCAAGCCCGAAGAGAGAGGTCTCTTTCGCCGCCAGGTGCGGACCCTCGCCGGCGGCCAGGGAGAGGGCTTGCTGGTACAGATCCCGAGCCCGGCCGGGCTGGTCGAGCTGCTCGTAGGCGAGACCCTGGTTGTTGAGGACGACGGCCACCGACAACGCTTCACTCTGCCGCCGGAAGATATCGACCGCCGCTTCGAAGACCCGGAGAGCCTGCCGCGGACGTTTCGCCTCCAGGTAGGCCTGGCCGATGCTGTTCAGGGTCACAGCCTGGCCGCGGAAGTCCTGCTGCCGCCTCCTGAGCTCCAGCGCTTCCCGGAACTGCTCCAGGGCTGCCTTGGATCCCTCGACCCGCAGAAGCACGTCGCCAAGCTTGTTGAGAGTGACAGCACGGGCAGGATTCGGCTGTCGATCGGACAACGCCAGGGCGCGGTGGTACTGGTCCAAGGCCAGGCGGCTCTCGCCGAGCGAAGCATAGAGAGCGCCGAGATTCGTACGGGTCATGGCGAGGTAGCTCGATTCCCCCAGCCGCTGCCAGATCTCGGCTGCCCGGGAGTAGAGATCGATCGCAGCGTGGAACCGCCCCTGGTGTTCCCGGGCAATGGCCAGATCGTTCATCCGCCCCGCCTGCTCATTTGCTTCGCCCCGCTTTTCCCAGATCACGGTCGCCTGCTCGAAACAGAGGGCGGCGTTTTCGATCTCCCCCAACTGCAACCAGACTTTCCCGAGATCGGCAAGCCCGAGCGCCTGCTGGCGCTCTTCCCCCGCACGGCGAAAGAGGTCGAGAGCATGGGAGAGCGTCTCGGCACCGTTCCGGCGGCGGGCTGGCTCAGCGCAGTCGAGCAGGCCGAGACGGTACAGAGCCCAGGCTTCACGGAGAGTCTCGCCCAGGTCTTTCCAGAGCCCGGCTGCTTCCCGGTAACTCGCGGCAGCCTGGGGAGCGCCTGAGAGGACGCCTTCGAGGTGGCGGCCCTGCGAGTAGGCGTGGGCGGCGGCGGCCCGGCGTCGATCCTCTGCGGTCGCCGGCCGCAGCGCCGCGATCCGGAGGGCGATGCGGCCGCCGGGGCCTGAGCCTTCAAAGGACTCGACGGTCAGATCGTAACGGCCCGTCGTGCTGGACACCAGGAACAGATCTTCCGGTCCCCAAGCGCCATTTGGGCTGTCGACCCGAAGGAGGAGATGTCCGGCGGGATCGCGAACCGTTGCGACGATGTCCACGCCACTCTGTTCGACAACCAGGTAAAGGAATTGGTCAGCCTTCAGGGACAAAGGATAGCTCCGCTTCTGGCCTGGCTGGAACAGCTCGAGGCGGCGCTGCCAGGACAGCGAAGGAAGCGGCGCGCGAATCTCCTGCACCGCGGCGGTGCGGTCTCTGCCACACCCCGCCGCAAACCCTCCCACCGTGAGGGCCAGACAGCTCGTGAGCAGGGGAGATCGCTTCACGGCGCTGGCGATGTAGCGGAACGTACGCGGAGGTCGAACTCTTCCTGGAATTGACGGCTCTCCGCTTGCCTCGCGAAAAGGAGGATCCGGTAGTCTCCCACCGGCAAGACCGTGCGAGGGATTTCGAGGCGGAAGTTCGCAGCCTCGCTCGGCTGGAGACCCTGGAAACGGAGGACGAGCCGGCGCTTTGAGTCGAGGAGATCGACATCGTAGGACGGAGAGCTCAGCTCGCGCGCCGGGTTGAGGATCACCCAGGCCCGTTGCGCGTTGGCAGAAAGGAGGAGCCTGGAGGCTTCTCCGGACTCTTGCCGCACGGAACCGGCCGGCGCGAGATTGACCAGGGGAGGATTGGCCAGCGGCTGGCTCAGTGTCGCGATCGTGCGCCACTGCGCGATGGCGACGACCGCGAGCAGAGCCGCGGCGAGACCCAGGGACGCTGCCGCAGCCCAGGCGGGGTGGATCGGTGCGGTGGTTTTTCTCGCCGGTGTGAACGACGCCGGCGGGCTCGGAAAGAGTCGCGCCCGTTGCCGCTGCCAAGCGGCGTCCATCTCCGCGCGAGCGACTTCTGAGCCGGAATCGTCCTTCTCTTCCGAGAGGTCTGCCAGCCCGAGGAGCTCGGCGACGCAACCCGGACAGGCGACCAGGTGGGCCCGGATCTCGTCGGCTTCGTCGGACGAGATCCGTTGCTCATGGTAGGCAACGAGCTCCTCCGGAAGGGGATGCCGCGCGTACCGTTCTCCCTGCAGGCGGGCGCGCAGGGCCTCGGTCAGATCAGGTCGGGACGGCATGCTGCAGCCTCCTGGGCTCCCTGGGCCCATTTTTGAATAGACACCGCTTCCGAGCGATTGTTTAGGTCCATTCCGCTCCGCCTCCGTCAGTCGACCCATTCCCCATAGTCGTCTCCCAGTTCTGCCCGCAAGCGTTGCCGTGCCTGGGAGAGGTGTGCCTTGACCGTCTCGATGGAGATCTGGAGCACGGCGGCGATCTCCCGGTATTTGAGGTCTTGGACGATACGGAGTGCAAGGACCTGCCCCATCTGCCGCGGCAGCTCTTTGATGGCCTGCGCCAGAGCCTCCCTGCGCTCGTTCTCAAAAGCCGCCTGGGCGGGTGAGACGTCCGGGGCCGGCGGCTCCCAGGGGGGGCCATCCTCGGCCGGTGCGTTGATGGGAACTTCTGCCGCATTCCTCTTCTCCCGGTGGCGGCGGCGGATCTCGTTGCGGTGGCGGTTGGCCGCCACGGCGAAAAGCCAGGACTTGAAAGATCCTTCGTCCCGAAAAGACTCCAACTGAGAGAACACGCGGCCGAGGGTGTCCTGGGCCAGATCCTCACAATCGGCCGCTGCGTAGCCGAGCCGGCTGAAGAAACGTCGCACCCACGGGTAATGGAGCTCGAACACGCGCTGGCTGTTGGTTTCGACACCGACTCCCGCCCGCAACTCTGCAAGGATGTTGCGGAGTCCCAGATCGTCGTCGTGGCTGGTGGTCATGAATGCATGCTCCGCCGGCACCGACCACACTCGATAGAGTTGTGTTCCACCATTTGGATTGTGAGCCAGCGCATATCTTACCTGAGAGATGTCACTTCGCTGCAAAAACACAAAACCCCGGGACCCTCGCGGGAGCCCGGGGCGTCGTTGCTGCAGCAGCGGCTGCGGCTAGTTGCCGACGACGAAGAGGACGCCGTCGTTCTGGGTGATGATCTTGCCGTCCGAGGTCATCGACACCGGCGTGTAGGCGGCGCCGATGGCGAGGTTCAGGAAGAGGTGGTCCTTCAGCGTTCCGCCCTGGCGGACGACGTAGACGTTGCCGTCCTCACTGTTGACGTACGTGTTGCCGTTGCGGTCGACGACGGACGCGTTGTCGCAGAACTCGAAGCCGGCCGGGTGGTCGTTGACGCAGGTGACGCTGCCGTTCGGCTGGCGGGTGCAGCTCAGCGGGTTGGTGTTCTGCCACTGCCACTCGCGGCTCAGGTTCGCCGAGAGCTGGGTGAGGAAGTAGATCTCCGGATCGTTCGGCGTGGTGGCCGTGCGGTCCGACGGGCAGAAGGCCTCGTCGTTGCAGTACGAGCCGGTCTCGCTGTAGTGGTTCTCCTTGAAGATCACGGAGTAGGTCCCGTCGTGCTGCCAGATGCTCGGGGTCGTGTCCCAGCCGAAGTTCTTGTACGAGCCGAGGTACTGCCCGTTGGCGCTGAAGTGCATGAGGTGGCCCTGGGCGAAGTTGTAGCGGTTGTAGACGCCATAGAAGATGCTGCCGTCCGGCGCGATGACCGGCGAGGCCGTCGAGTCGTCATAGAGGCGGGCGCTGCCGGGCCGGTTCGTGCCCGGATCGACACCGGTGTGAGAGCCCGTCCGGCAGCCGCCCGGCGTGCCATTGGGGGGAACGAGCACGTTGCAGCCGTCGTTGAACCGCTCTTGCAGCGAAGTCTTCCACTTCGGAGTCAGATTGGGGTTGACCGCGACCAGGTAGCCCGCGCGTTCGTCCAGGTGGGCGACGGTGGCGATGTAGATGGTGCCGTCGTTGGCGATGGCGGGCGCCAGGCCGCTCATGGCCCGCTGCGAGCCGCAGGGAATCTTCGGCGCCACCGCGTTGGGGCTGGGCGGGAAGGGGAGCTGGCTGGTGTCGAAAACGCCCTGGCACAGATCGGTGCCGCGCGGGGCTCCCGGCGTCAGCGAAGCGATGGTGGCCTTATGGATGCCGCCCGCATCGACCTTTACCAGCCACGAATTGACCACGTCGACCGCATAGGGGTCACCGCCGCTGAGGTCGAATTTGACGACCTGGTACACGAGGTTGCCGAAGCGGTCGACGGTGAGCGGCCCGATGGTGAATGTGGAGGGGTCCAGCGTGGAGCCGAAGGGCTGGATGCGCGACAGGACGTTGCCCGTCGCCTTGCTGATCTTGAAGACCGAGCCGCCGGCCCCAGGCACGAACAGGACGCCGTCCCACAGCACCGGATGGAAGACGGGCTCCCAGACGGGGCCGTCGGCGTCGAAGCTGTAGGGGATCGGTTTCCAGTCGCTGGTGAAGCTCCACTTCTGAACCAGGTGGCCATGGTCCCAGTCGTACTTCTTCTCGCCCCAGGTCTGGGTCTCCCAGGTCGTGACATTGGTGAACGTGCCGGCCTTGAACATCATGTAGATGTCGTCGCCGTCGATCAGGGGGACCTGATAGTGGACCAACAGGTCGCCGGCGCCGTTGTCGTCGTTCACCTCGGTCGACACGAACGGGTCGTAGACCACGCTGTCAAGGATGCGGTGGGTGGCCTGCCCCGCCGCCGCCGAGGTGCCGGTGTGCTGAGAGCTCTGACCCCACTGGGGCCACTCCTGAGCTGCCGCGAGTCCAGCTCCTGCTGTAAGTCCGCATAATACGTAAGTCAAAAATCGCTTCATTTCACCCTCCTCCCAGATCACTGGGGGAAAAATAAATTCCATGAAATCAAATTAAAACAAAAGATACCGCCGGAGTTTCCCCAGATGAGCAAATGCGGGGAAGAAAAGGGAGCGTACGCCGGCCCTGAGGCTCTGTCAAGGGCAGGCTTCCCTTCAATTCCGGGCGCATCGCGGAGAGCTTCCGCGATGCGCCCGGACGGTGGTGGGATGGGGGGGAGCTAGTTACCGACGACGAACAGGACGCCGTCGTTCTGGGTGAAGATCTTGCCGTCGCTGCTCATCGACAACGGGGTGTAGGCGGCGCCGATGGCGAGGTTGAGGAAGAGGTTCTCGCGCAGGGTGCCATTGGGGTTGATCACGTAGAGGTTGCCGTCCTCGCTGTTGGCGTAGGTAGTCCCGGTCGAGTCGATCACCGTCGCGTTGACGCACCACTCGAAGCCGTTCGGGTGGTCGGACTGGCAGGAGACCTGGCCGTTCGGGCCGCGGGAGCAGCTCTGGGTGTTGGTGTTCCGCCACTGCCACTCGACGTTCAGGTTGGGGTCGAGGCTGGTGATGAAGTACTGCTCGGGATTGGACGGATTGCTGGACGTCCGGTCGGGCGGGCAGAGGGTGTTGTCGTCGCAGTACGAGCCACCGTCGCTGTAGTGGTTGTCCTTGAAGACGATGGAGTAGGTCCCGTCATGCTGATAGACCGACGGGGTGGTGTCCCAGCCGAACGGATAGGAGGCCAGGAACTGCCCGGTGGAGCTGAACTTCATGAGATGGCCCTGGAAGTAGTTGTAGCGGGTGTAGGTGCCGTAGAGGAGGCCGCCGTCCGGAAGGACGACCACGGAAGCCGTCGAGTCGTCGATGACACGGCCGGAGCCCGGCCGGTTCGTCGCCGGATCGACGCCGAGGTTGGCGCCCGCGCGGCAGCCGCCGGGCGTGCCGTTGGGCGGCAGGTACACGCCGCAACCGTCGTTGAAGCGCTCATCCAGGGAAGCCTGCCATTTCGGCGTCAAGTTCGGGTTGACCGCCAGCAGATAGCCGTTGCGGGTGACCAGGTGGGGCTGGCTGACGGTGTAGATGGTGCCGTCCGGTCCCACGGCCACGGCCTGGTTGAGCGCCGGCCGCTGCGAGCCGCACTTGGCCGTAGGCGCCACCGCGTCCGGCGCCGGCGGCCAGGGGAGCTGGTTGACGTTGAAGCCGACCTGGCACTTGTCGTTGCCGCCCGGCGCGCCCGGGGTCAGCGAGGCGTAGGTCGCCTTCTGGATGGAGCCGGCCGGCGACACCTTGACCAGCCAGGAGCTCACCACGTCCGCGTGCCAGGCCTGGCCGTGGACGAGCTCCACCACGTTGTAATAGATGTTGCCGCTCGAATCAGAGGTCAGGGGGCCGACGGTGAAGGTGTCCGGGTCGATGGTGCCGAAAGGATTGATGCGTGCGACCTGCGAGCCGTTCGACTTGTTGAGCTTGAAGATGGTTCCGCCGGCGCCGGGGACGTAGACGAAGCTCCCCGTCAACGTACCGTGGAACACCGGTTCCCAGAAGGGTCCGGTCGAGTAGATACTGAACGGCGCCGGCTTCCAGTCGCTCTGGAATGCCCACACCGTGCTGAGATGGCCAGCCTGCCAGTGCAGCTTCTTCTCATTCCAGATCTGCGTCTCCCAGTTCGAGAGGCCGGTGTACGTGCCCGTCTTGAACTCCATGTAGACGTCGTTGCCGTCGATCAGGGGAGCCTGGTAGTGTACCAACAGGTCGTTGCCTGTCAGCGGGTCGGCTTGCTCCTGGGCAGCGAATGGATCATAGACGAGGCTGTCGAGGATCCGGCTGGCGGTCTGGCCGACCGCCGTGGACGTTCCAGTGTGCCGGGCGTTCTGTCCCCATTGGGGCCACTCCTGAGCCGCGGCTGCCAGTCCGGTTCCGACCGTCAGTCCGCATAAAACGTACGACAGAAAAATTCGCTTCATTTTACCCTCCTCCCAGATCGCTGGGGGAAAAGGAAAGTCATATTTCGAGAACGGCTAAGCTTTCCCAGATGTTGGAGATTTTGGGAAAAATGGAGCGTAGTCCACGCATGAACGTGCTGTCAAGGGCTGGCTTCCCGCTGCGCTAAGCTCTCGCCGTGGCTCCCGACCTCAAGCTTCTCGCGCTCCTCGCCGCGGCTCTGGCGGTGACCCAGGCGCTCGCCTGGCTGCTCGCCCGCGGCCTGGGAGCGCGCCTCGAACGCCCGGCCGTGGCGCTCGGCCTCCTCCTGCCGTTGCTGTTCCTCATCCCCTGGCTCGGCGGCTCGCGTCTCATCGTCCCCAGCGATCTGCTGCAGCCGATGATCCCGGACGCGCCAATCCCGGGATCACTGCACGCGGTCGACCGGCATGAGCTGCTGAACGATCCGATCTTCCAGTTCCTCCCCTGGGAGCTGGAGGTGCGGCATGCGCTGCGCGACGGGCGGCTGCCGCTGTGGTCCGATCTGCTGGAAGGGGGGAGCTCGCCGTGGGTGAATCCGCAGGCGGGAGTCCTGTCCCCCCTGGCCCTGTTGGCGCGCCCGTTTCCGATCCAGTACTTCCTGCTCGCGATGTTGGCGCTCAAGCTGCTGCTGGCCGCCGAGGGGACCTGGCTGCTCGCCCGCGCCGTGGGGGTGAGCCGGATGGGAGCCTCCCTCGCCGCCGCCGGGTTCGCGCTCTCCGGCGGCATGATGGCGTGGGCGCTCTTTCCGCACACCGCGGCGCTCGCCTGGGTGCCGTGGCTGACGCTGGGGGTGATCCGTCTCTTCCGGCGCAGCCGTCCGGGGAGGTTGCGGCGGACGGTCGCGACCTCGGCCTTCCTCACCGCGGCGCTCCTCCTCTCCGGGCACCCGGAGACCGCGGCCGTGGGCGGCCTCTTCGTCGCGGTGTGCGGTCTGTCCCTGCGGTCGCGGCGCCGGAGCTTCGGCGCTGGCCTCGGCGCGGCGGCGGTCGCGGCTCTCCTCGGTTTCGCCCTGGCGGCGCCGCTCATCGTGCCGTTCGCGCTCCACCTGCCGGCTTCGCAGCGCGCGCAGGAGACGCTGGCGCAGTCGCTGCCGGCCGGCAGCGTTTCACCTTGGCGGCCGCTCACCTGGTTCGTGACAGGGTATGGAAAGCTGTTCCTCGCGCCGACCAATCCGCGGGCCTTCGGCCTGCCGTACCGGGAGCCCTTCCGCGGACCGTTCAACTGGGCGGACGCCGAGAGCGGCTACGCCGGTCTGCTGGCGTTCGCGGGATCGCTGATCGCCCTGGTCGCGGCGCGCCGCCGGGCCTGGCCTTTTCTGGGATTCGCATTGGCGAGCCTGCTGGTCGCGGCGCAATTCCTGCCGGTTGCCCGCCTTCTCTTCATGGTGCCGGCGCTGCGGGCTCCGGCCTACACCCGCTTCCTCCTCGTCGGCTGCCTGGCGCTCGCGATCGCCGGTGCCCTGGGGTTCGACCGCCTGTTCTCCCGCCGGCCCTCCTTCCGAAAGGGGCGGCTGGTGCCGGCGCTCGCCCTGGGCGCCGCGGCGGTGATCAGCCTGATCCAGGATCAGTCGCTTCCGGTCGTCCTCCTGTGGGTGCTCCTCCTCGCCGCCGCCGCGCTCGGCGTGTTCCATCGGCGGTTGGGACTCCGTCTTGGAAAGCGACTGGGAATGGTCGGGCTCGGCCTGGTTCTCCTGCTCGATCTCGTCCCCTGGGCGCAGGGGATGTTGCCGGCCGGACAGACGGCGCTGTTCTATCCGCAGTCCCGGCTGCTGGACGCCGCGCGCCGCGAGACGGCCGGCGGACAGTGGCGGGCGGTGGGGGAGGATTACGCCCTGTTCCCCTCCCTGCTTCCCGTCTATGGCCTCGCGGAGGTGAGGACGCACAATCCGCTGGCTCCGATGCCCTATCTGCGGACGCTCAGGGCCGCTTTCGGGTTCGAGCCGACGATGCGGCTGTATTTCCCCCCCTTCCGCGGCGCTGGGCATCCGTTCCTGGACTTCCTCAACGTCCGCGCCGTCGTCTGGGTGTCGCCGCATCCGGTGCCGCCGCGGTTCGAGCGCATCGACGACGGCGGGTCGCTCCCTTTCCGCCTGTACCGCAATCCGCGGGCGTTGCCGCGCTGGTTCGTGCCGTCGTCGGTCGACGTCATCCGGCCGGCCGACCTGGAACGCTGGGTCGCCGCCCTGGACGACGGGCGGCGGGTGGCGGTCTACGAGCCCGGGCTCTCGGTCCAGCCGGCGACGGTGACGGCCCTGGCGTCCCGGCCCGGCCGGATCACCCTGGAGGTCCGCGCGGAGGGTCCGACCCTGGTGGCCACCTCGCTCGGCTGGCCGGAGGGGTGGCGGTGCTGGGTTGGAACGGCGGCGCTGCCGGTGACGGTCGTCAACGGCGCCTTCGTGGGCATCCGCGTGCCGGCGCCTTCCCAGGGAGCCACCAGCCGCGTCGAGCTGCGCTTCGTCCCCCCCGGGCTCAAGTCCGGCTGTGCGCTGGCGGCGGCGGCCCTGATCGCCTGCGTGCTGCTCCTCGCCTGGCCCGTTCCACGTCGCAGAGGACTGGCATGTGACTTGCTGATCCGCGCAGCGCGATGAAAATCTATCCCGGAGCTCCCTATCCCCTGGGCGCCACCTACGACGGCGCCGGGACGAATTTTTCTGTTTTCTCCGAGGTGGCTGAGCGCGTCGAGCTCTGCCTCTTCGAGGACGCCGGCGATGCCCGCGACGGTGGCGCCGAGACGCGGATCGACCTGCCCGAGGTCACCGCCTTCTGCTGGCACGGCTATCTGCCGGGCGTCGAGCCGGGCCGGCGCTACGGCTTCCGGGTGCACGGGCCGTGGGCGCCGGAGCACGGCTGCCGCTGTCTCCCTGCGAAGCTCCTGCTCGATCCGTATGCCAAGGCGGTGGAGGGGATGGTGGAGTGGAAGGAGGCGGTCTTCCCCTTTCGCTTCGCCGATCCCGACGGGCCGCTCAACGAGGACGACTCCGCGCCTTTCGTGCCCAAGTGCGTGGTCACCAATCCTTGGTTCGATTGGGGGAACGACCGGCCGCCGCGCACGCCGGCCCACCAGTCGATCCTCTACGAGCTGCATGTCAAAGGTTTCACCCGGCGCCATCCGGACATCCCGGAAGACTTGCGCGGGACCTACGCCGGCCTGGCCCATCCGGCCGCGATCGGCCATCTCAAGAAGCTGGGGATCACCGCGGTCGAGCTGATGCCGGTCCACCAGTTCATCCACGACGGCCACGTGATCGAACGCGGCCTGCGCAACTACTGGGGGTACAACTCCATCTGCTACCTCGCGCCGCACAACGAATACGCCGCCGGGGGGAGAGGGCGCCAGGTCCAGGAATTCAAGCAGATGGTGAAGACGCTGCACCAGGAAGGCATCGAGATCATCCTCGACGTGGTCTACAACCACACGGCGGAAGGGAATCACCTCGGGCCGGTGCTCTCGCTCAAGGGGATCGACAACGCGGCCTACTACCGGCTGATGCCCGGCGACCGCCGCTACTACATGGACTACACCGGCACCGGCAACAGCCTCAACATGCGCCATCCGCACGTGTTGCAGCTCATCATGGACTCGCTGCGCTACTGGGTGCTGGAGATGCACGTCGACGGCTTCCGCTTCGACCTCGCGTCGACCCTCGCCCGCGAGCTGCACGACGTCGACCGCCTGTCGGCCTTTTTCGACATCATCCAGCAGGACCCGGTGATCAGCCAGGTGAAGCTGATCGCCGAGCCGTGGGACGTGGGGGAGGGGGGCTATCAGGTGGGCAACTTCCCGCCTCTGTGGTCCGAGTGGAACGGCAAATACCGCGACGAGGTGCGCGACCTCTGGCGCGGCGCCGACGGCGTGCTCGACGATTTCGCCTACCGCTTCACCGGCAGCTCCGACCTCTACGCCACCAACGGCCGCCGGCCGTCGGCGAGCATCAACTTCATCACCGCCCACGACGGGTTCACCCTGCGCGACCTGGTCTCCTACAACGACAAGCACAACGAGGCGAATTTTGAGGAGAACCGCGACGGCGAGAGCCACAACCGGTCGTGGAACTGCGGCGTAGAAGGCGAGTCGGACGATCCCGCCGTGCGCACCCTGCGCGAGCGCCAGGTGCGCAATCTCCTCACCACGCTGTTTCTCTCCCAGGGCATCCCCATGCTCCTGGGCGGCGATGAGATGGGGCACACGCAGGGGGGGAACAACAACGCCTACTGCCAGGACAACGAGATCTCCTGGCTCGACTGGGAGGGGGCGGACCGGGAGCTCCTGGCTTTCGCCGCCGAGCTCATCCACCTCCGCCGTGACCACCCGGTCTTCCGCCGCCGCCGCTGGTTCCTCGGCGCGGCGATCCGCGGCTCCGCGGCGCGCGACATCGGCTGGCTGCGCCCGGACGGCGAGGAGATGGGCGAGGTGGACTGGCGGAACCCGGCCGCCCGCGCGCTCGGCGTCTTCCTCAACGGCGAGGCGATCGCCAGCGTGGACGAGCGCGGCGAGCCGGTGGTCGACGACAGTTTCTACCTGATGCTCAACGCCGGCGCCGGGGAGTTGGTGTTCCGCCTGCCGGACCGGCCGCACTGGGGACGGCTCTGGGGAAAGGTGCTCGACACGGCACAGGCCCGGATGCTCACCGGCGAGGAGACCGCGGGTCCGGGCGGCGAGGTGCGGGTGGAGGGGCGGTCGCTGGTGCTGCTGCGGCGGTTGGAATGACCCCTGGGACTTCCCTACACCCGCGGGACGTCCATCTTGAGGCCGGCCAGCCAGGCGCGGGCCGAGGTCTCGTCCTCGAAGTACTCCACGGGAAAGCGCGGCGTGCCGTCCTCCTGGAAGAGGTTCACCCCGGCGATGACCATCTTGGCCATCACCTTGGCCTGCATCCGCGCCTGGCAGACGGCGAGGCCGCGCAGAGGCATGCGGGTCAGCGCTTCCGACGTGGTCTTGCGTCCGGCCGGGGTGTCGGCGCCGAGGCCGACCATGTCGACCAGCATGTAGATGCTCGGCCGCCCCTCGACCAGCGCGAAGTGGCGGCGGTTGATCTCCTCCGCGTCGTCGAGAGAGACGTCGCCGGCGAGGCGCAGGATGATCAGATCGGGCTCTTCGAGCCAGGTCGTGTGGGCTCCAATGCGATGGACTTCAGGCATCCTCCGGTCTCCTCCTTGTCCCTGGGACGGCTCAAGCATACTCGCTGCCCGGCCGCCGCGGAAGAAGCGGACGGTGATTTCCTTCCCTTCGGGGAGATCCAGGTAGTCGAAGCGGTCGGAGAGGCGGAGGATGGCGCCGAGGCCGGTGCCCAGGCCGCCGCGGTGGAGAAGCAGGGCGGGATCGATCGGACCCTTGTCGTCCCAGCCGTCGGTGCTCGCCGAGAGGAGGTCCTTGATCGGCGGGCCGACGTCGCGGGCGAGGAGGGTGAGGGCGCCGCGGGGTGGAGTGTCGTCGTCGAGGATGATGGTGAGGTCGCCGCGGATGCCGTGCTTGGCGATGTTGCTGGCGAGCTCCGAGGCGACGATGGCGATCTCCGCCGCCCGCTTGTCGTCCAGGCCGAAGAGCCGGGCCAGCCGCCGTGCCTGCGGTGCGATGAGCACCGCGTCCTCCCGCTGGGACACGGGGAAGACCCGCACCCGGGGGCGGACGCGGGCCTCCTTCACCGTCGTCATCCTTCTACACGTGTTCCTTCGGGCGGTGCGCCGCGAGCTGTTCCGTCTCCTTGAGGTGGAACTGCAACGCGTCGCGCAGGCTGCGCATGGTGCGCACACCGGTCAGATCGACGCCGATGTGGGTCAGCGTCTGCGCGATCCCCGGGTTGATGCCGGAGACGATGCACTCCGCGCCGAGCAGGCGGACGGCGCGCGCCATCTTGATGAAGTGGTCGGCGGTCTTGGTGTCCATCACGTCGATGCCGGTGATGTCCACGATCGCCGTGCGCGCCTGCTTGGCGACGATCGTCTCGAGGAGCGTCTCGGTCATCTCGGCACTGCGCTGGCTGTCCACCACGCCGACCACCGGCAGGCAGAGGACGCCGTTCCAGACTTCGATGATCGGCGTCGACAGCTCGCGGATGGCCGCCTGCTGCATCTCGATCGTTTCGAGCTTCGCTTCGAGCTGGCGGTTGGCGCTCTCCGCCTTGGTGAGAGCGCGGGTGACGTCCTTCTTCGCCTCGGACAGCTCCTGGACGAAGATCACGAAGGCGGTCTCCAGCTCCTTGAACTCGTCCTGCTCCTCGCTCTTTTCCAGCAGGGTGAGGCAGGACTCGAACTCGTCGACGCTCGCGAACGAGAGGGCCTGGATGACGTTCTGCAGCCGCTCGGATGTAATCGTCACTTTCGTGTTGTCTTTCTGGGCCATGGCATTCCCCTCGTCTGATTACTGCTTCGCGTACTTTTGCCGCCGGCTGGCGATCCAATCCCGTGCCGCCTGCTCGCTGTCGAAGAATTCCAACGGATTGTTCGAGGCGTCCTTGTGGAAGAGGTTGATCGCGGTGATCAGGATCTTGAGCAGCACCTTCGCCTTGAGCGGCGCCGCAAAGACGGCCATGCCGTACAACGGGAGATCCTTCAGCGTCTCGGCCACCGCCCTGCGCGCGGTGGGCGTGATGCCGCCGAGGTCGCACGCCTCGATGAGGAAGAAGACCATGGTGTGGCCGACGGCAAACTGCTTCTGCCGGCGCAGCAGCTCCAACCCGTCCGCGTCGCTCGCCGAACCGCCGAACCGCATGTAGATGATGTCCGGCTCTTCAAAGTAGGTGATGTGTTTCCCGAACACCAAGTTGTCCGGGTTTGTTCTCGGGTCCATCGCTCAGGCCTCCCAGCAAAGAATTCAAAAACAGCTACGACGGCGCTTCGCCGCCGTTCAAATCACTCAAAAGCTCGCTCTCGCCGAAGCCCACGATGAGGGCGGTGGCGTCGTCGTGCGCCCGTCCCCACTGCTCCACGATGCGCTTGGCGACGCTCCCCGGAGCGCCCGGCAGGCACGACCGCAGGTTGCCGCGGGTGGAGACGCCGTCGCTCATCAGGCAGTAGATGTCGCCGTGCCTCATCTGGATCGGCATGACCTTGGAGGTGCGCATGTTGTGGCCGACGATGCCGGCGAGACAGAAGACGCTCGGCGCCTGGCCGTTCAGCGCCTGGACCTCGATGTTGCCGACGCCGCAGAAGGCGCCGGTGCCGCCGGCGTCGATCTTGAGGACGCCGACCGCCGCACCGCGCGTGGTGCGCAGCTCCTGGTGGCAGATCGCCACGATCTCGGAGACGCCCAGATTGAGATTGGCGCGGATCACCTCCGACGCCTTTTCAGCGGCCACCCACGACTCGTAGCCATGGCCGAGACCGTCGATCACTGCCGCGAGGGAGCCGCCTCCGTCTTCGATCTCTTCCATGACGAAGCTGTCACCACAAATGGTGAGCCCCTTGAACGGCCTGCTGTAACCACCCATTTTCATCTCTCACCCCGGAACACGCACATCACGGTCGTGCCCCGGCCAGGTGCTGTATCGAGATTGAACTCGTCCACCAGCTTCTTGACCGCGACGAGCCCCTTGCCCATGCCGCGTTGCGATTTGTAAGTGCCGCCCCAGATCTCCTGGAGCTTCTTGGCGTCGATGCCAGGCCCCTGATCGATGGCGGTGATCTGGAGATTGGTCGAGCCGCGGTCGTCGCGCACCGAGCGCAGCTCGATGGCTCCTTTACCGGCATAGAAAACGATGTTGCGCGCCAGCTCGGAGACCGCCGTGGCGACTTTCACCGAAGTGAACTTGGAGAGGCCGATGCGCACCGACTCGGACCAGGCTTCGAGCCGGGCGGTGGCGATGTCCTTCTCCTGCTCGATGGGGAGGCGCTTCGTGGCGGCGGCTGGTGGGGCGGCCGCTCCGCCGGCCGCCGCCGCTCCGGCCGAGCCGTTGCCGGTGTCGCCCGGCGATTCGGCGCCGAGGGCGCGGGCGCAGGAGGCGATCAGCTCGGCGCTGTTGCGGCGGGCGAACAGGCGGACCGAATTCTCGAGCTCGGTCATCACCGTCTGCCGGTCCGCCCCGGAGAGCTTGGCCACCGGCATCGTGGCCAGCGGACCCAGCCGGTTGAAGATACTCCGTTGGGTGATCGCCGAGATGGTGCCGGCGAGGATCGCCCCGATCTCAGTTTCCACTGTCTTCATGACTGCAACAGCTCGAGCTTCTCCAGCGCCAGGTCGAGTGTCAGCGCGGTGTTGACTGAATCCAACTCGACTCCCATCTCGATCAAGGTCATGGCCACCGCGGGGCGGATCCCCACGATGTAGCACTCCGCTCCCATGAAGCGGACCGATTTTCCGATGTCGTTGAGAATGCGGGTGATGTAGCTGTCGATGACCTCGACCGCCGAGACGTCGAGGATGACGCCCTTGGCGTCGGTCAGCCGCACCCGCTCCATGAGCGATTCCTGAAGGTCCAGGGCGAGACGGTCGTGAAGCTCCGTCTGGATGCTCACCAGGAGGCAATTTCGAATCTGGATGATCGGTATCGTCTGGTCCATCAGCGCAAATGACTCCCGTTGCGAGCTGAGGTCGCACAGTTGAGATGCCGGAGGGCGCGACAGATTGCCGGCCCGCAGAGTCTCCGCGGCCGGGACCCGGACGTGCCCTCACCACCGGCTATCGGCATCTGAAATCGTTGCATGTTTAGCACATTGCATGCGAGGAGTCCACTCTCCTCCCGTCGCCGCCGTCGCGCCTACCCCCAGATCTCCGCCAGGGCGCGGCGGAAGTTGCCGCCCAGGATCCCTTCCACCGCGGCCGGGCTGTAGCCGCGGCGCAGCAGGCCGTCGGTCAGCTCGAAGACCCGGCGCGCCGGCTCCATCCCCTCGACCCGGTAGCGCGGCCGGATCGCCCGGGTCCGCGGATCGCGGGTGTCGACGTCGGCGTCGCTGCCCAGGCCGACGTGCTCGACGCCCACCAGCCGGGCGGCGTGGTCGAAGTGGTTCAGCACGTCATTCAAGGAAGCAGGCCGCCCCTGGCGCACGAAGGCCGGAATCACCGTGATCCCCATGACACCGCCACCCGCCGCCACTTTCCGGATCACCTCGTCCGGTTTGCAGCGCGGGTGCGCCACGAGCGACCGGCAGTTGGCGTGGGTGATGAGCACCGGCTTGCGCGACGCGGCCACCGCGTCGAGGCTGGTGCGGTCGCCGCAGTGCGAGACGTCGATCGCCATGCCGGCGCGGTTCATCGCCGCCACGATCTCGCCGCCGAAGGCGGTCAGACCCGCCGAGCCGGCTTCGCAGCCGCTCCCCAGCCGGTTGCGCTCGTTGTAGGTGAGCTGCGAGACGCGCTGCCCGAGACCGTGGAACGTTGCCACGTCGGCGGCGGTGCGGAAGTGGTCCGAGCACTGGAAGCCGAGCAGCACGCCGACCTTCTTCTCCGCCTTGGCCCGCGCCATGTCAGCCGCTGTGTCGATACGCACGAAAGCGTCCGGCCGGCCGTGCAGCAGGTGGTTCCAGCCGGCCATCCAGTGCAGGCACGAGGTGTAGGCGTCCTCGTCATTGGGCTCGACGGCGGGATGGAAGATGTCCACCCCCGAGCGGCGCAGCTTCTCGAAGTCGCCGGCCGAGAAGTCCCGCGGCTTGCTCTGCCAGTCCCAGAGGGCATTCCAGTCGAGAGTGAGCAGCCCGAGCATGTCGATGACCAGGGAGCCGCCGACCACGTCGAGCGCGCGCGAGGAGACCTCGAACGCCGGATCGGCGAAGAGGCGGAAGCGCCCACGATTGATCATCGGAGCACAGAGCACGCCTGCGCCGGCGCATAGAGTCGTCCTGAGAAACTGCCTTCGGTTCAACGTCTGATCCGTCTTAAAGTAGACAGATCATAGACTCGGAAGGAGTGAAAGGGAAGAGGGGGGAGACTGGGAGGCGCCGTCAGAGTTGGCCACCCACCCAGCACCTCACCCCCGGCCCCTCTCCCATCTCCCACCCACGCCCCCGCCGGGAGAGGGGAGACCTCTTGCAGAAAACGATCCTGCGGAGGCTGTTGTGCTGAAGTTCTCCCCTCTCCCGGGGAAGGGCGGGTGGGAGATGGGAGAGGGGCCGGGGGTGAGGTGCTTTTCGGCTACGCCTGCTTCAACCGGTCCCCAAAATACGTGCGCAGCTTTTCAACCTTCGGCGCCGCGGTGTAGGCGATGTAGGACTGCCGCGGGTTACGGGCCGCGTAGTCCTGGTGGTACGCCTCGCCTTCGTAGTACTTCTCGAGCGGCGCCACCTCGGTCACGATCGGCGCGCCGCCGAAGACGTTGGCGTCGTTGAGCTGGCGGATGTACGCCTCGGCGATCTTCTTCTGCTCGTCGTTCGCGGTGAAGATGGCCGAGCGGTACTGGCGGCCCTGGTCGTTGCCCTGGCGGTTGAGCGTGGTGGGATCGTGGGCCACCGAGAAGAACACCTTGAGCAACTGCCCGAAGGTCACCCGGGACGGATCGAAACGGATCTCGATCGCCTCGGCGTGGTCCGTCCGTCCGGAGCAGACCGCGTCATAGTTCGCCGTCGCGGCGGTGCCGCCGGCATAGCCCGAGCTGACCGCGAGCACGCCGTTCATCTCCTTGAACACCGCCTCGGTGCACCAGAAGCAGCCACCGGCCAGCACGGCCGTCTGCTCGCCCTGGGCCGGCGCCGCGTCGACGACCGGATCGGGGAACTGGGAGGGGGAAACGCGGGGAAGGTCACAAGCCTGTGCCATGGGTTTTTTCTCCTTGCTGCGGCCGCGCTGGCTGAAATCCTGCCGGCCGCGCTCATTGTAACGGGATCGGCGTACCATCCGTTCCCATGCGCCTGCCGAGCTTCCTGCGCCGCTCCGTCCCCCCGGCGAAGTACGAGATGGTGACCCGGGACGGCTGTCACCTATGCGACGAGATGGCGGCGCTGCTCGCGGAGGTGCTTCCCTCCTTCGGCCTTTCTTATACGGAGCGCGACGTCGACGCGGATTCAGGGCTGCGGGAGCGCTTCTCGGATGTGGTGCCGGTTCTGCTCCGCGACGGCCGGCCGGTGGCGAAGGTGCGGTTGGACCGGAAGACGCTGGAGCGGATCGTGCGTGGGCGGCGGGAGTAGGGAGGCCGGCGCCCCCGGCAAAACCCGCGGCACCCCCGATTTCACCCGCGGCACCCCCTGTCGCACCCACCACGGCGCTCACCAAACCCGCGGGTGAAGGCACGCCACCCGCGGGTCCCGATCAGCCGTCCCAGGCCACAAATCCAAAGTAGGGGAGGGGCTTGCCCCCTCCCGGGTGGGCCGGCGGAAAGGTTCATGTGTTCTCCTCCGGCTCCTCCGTCCGCACCCCCAACCCGGGGCGTTGCCCCGGGCTGAGGAAGCCCGGGCCTTTGGCCCTTCCCCCGGCGCCATCCTGAGCTTCTCGCTGGAGCGCCGGCTTCCGGCCGGCCCGGTCGACAGAGTCGACCGGGCCGCCAAGATGGCAGCGCTCCCAGCGGGAGGTCAGTGACCGATCAGAGTGCCTGGCCGCGGCGGCCGCCCACCCAAGGGCGGCCACATGGGGTGCCTGGCGGCATCCCATGGACCGCCCCTACGGAAAACATCCCCTCGAAGTCTCGAAGTGGACTGGAGCGGCTGACCGGTGCGTGTCGACGCGTCATCCGTCAAGGCTGACGGTTGAGCGACGAGGAGTGATGGGCGGTTCGGCAATGCTGGCGAGCAGCCCGTCAAGGCTGACGGGCGGTCCGTCAGAGTTGCCGGATAACAGGTCAAGGTTGACGGGGGAGCGGTCAGGGTTGACGGATTCCCCGTGAAGATTGACGGGTGACCGGTCAGAGTTGACGCGTTATTCGTCAGAGTTGACGTGTGACCGGTGAGCGTTGACGGGTGATCGGTGAAAACCGACGGGTAACCGGTGAAGGTTGACGCGTGTCCCGCCAGAGCTGACGGCTGACCAGTCAAGGCTGCCGGATCATCCGTCAAGGCTGACGGCTGATCGGTTGATGCTGCCGAGTGTCCCGTCAGGGCTGACGGGCGGTTCGTCACCCACCCGCCCTTCCGCCGCCTCCGGCAGGTCACAGCGCGTCTCTATTCTCCATCTCCAACGGAGCGCTCACGCGCCGAGTCCCCAAGGTGTCCTTTGCCGCGCCGGGAGCGATCTTTCCGGGCCGCTCCCGGCCCCTTTTTTCTCAGCCGATCTCCTCAATCCGCCCGCCCCGGCTCACCGCGTTCGCTGGCCGGGACCGTCCAGACGAGCCGGAAGGTGGTCTCTCCGGCGGTCTCTTCCAGATCCCAGCCTGACAGGCGGGCGAGCTCGCGGAGGATGGCCAGGCCGCCGTAGAGCTTGGGGCGCGCCTCCCGGGCGTCGTCGCGGCGCTCGTTTTCGACGGTGAAGACGAGGTCGCGGCGAGCCGGGGTCAGGGCGACGGTGAGCGTGGGCACGGTGCCCGGCCGGCCGTGGCGCATGGCGTTGATGAGCGCTTCGCTGAGGAAGAATCCGAAGCCGCCGCGGACCGGGCAGGTGAGACTGTATTTCTCTGGCCAGTCAATGACGGTCGCGAGGACCCGGCCTTCGGCGGAGCGGGCGGCGAGGGCGCCGTTGTTCCAGTGCAGGCTGGCGCGCAGGGCAGCGTCGTCGCGCACCAGGGAGAAGAGGCTCGCCAGACGCTCGGCGGTGGCGTGGACGTGCGCCGCCTCGATGGTGCTGTCGGCGGTGCGCGGCGGTGGCGCGCCCCAGTGGTTGAGCAGCCAGGCGGTGGTGTGGACACGGGCGTCGAGATAGCCGGCCAGCCAGACGGCGAGCTCCGGCGGCGGCTCGCCTGCGGTGCGCTCCAGCAGGCGGGCGAGGATGCGGGTGAGGACGTCGACGCCGTGGCTGAGCAGGCCGGCGAGCTTCTCCCGCTCGGTGGCCCGGGCCTCTTCGGTGTAGAGCGCCAGGTCGGCCTCGGCGTCGAGCAGGAAGAGGACGCCCAGCCGGTGGCGCTCGTCGGCGTGCAGGGCCTCGATGGGCGCGGTCACCGCCACCGACCGCACGACCGCATGGCGCGTCTCCTCGCCCACGCCACCGGACACGCCGGGCACGCGGAGCTGGACCCCGTAAGCCCGCCGCGGCTCCGGACCGGCGATCTGCATCCTCTGATAGTGCTCGCGGGCGCGCTCGGCGACCTGATCGCCGAAACGGCGGCCGGCTTCGAGACCGAGATCGGCCGCCGCGGCGTTGCCGTAGACGATCTCGTCGCTGTTCGGATCGACTACGACGAGCGGCACCTGCATGGTCTCCAGAAGATTCTGCTTCTCCCGGAACGCCGCCTCGGCCCGCCGCCGGTTGCGCTCGAAGCCGAAGATCGCGAGGCCCAGCACCACGGCGGAGAGACTGATCAGACCCACCGGCAGGCGCGGACCGCTCGCCGGGAAGAGCACCGCGAGCCAGGTGTCCTGGGCGACGTTGAAGGCGGTGACGGTGCCTTCGCCGGTGACGCCGTGGAGGACGTACGGCGCGCTCGGCGTCGTCGTCATCGTCGGCTGCTCTTGCGCCGCGAGGCGCCCGACCGTGGTCCGCAACGCCTTCGCGGCTCCCGCCGGCAGGCTGTCGCGCAGCAGCGACCAGCTCACGCCATGCTCTGGCCGGGAGCCGAGCTGGGGGCCGAGCCCCACCACGGCCGTGGGGACCTGCAGAGGAATCTTGCGCGCGAAGTCCTGCCAGTCGACGGCGAACGCGAGGTCGAGGCTGACGACTCCGCCGGTGCCAGGCGCTGCCTCCCGCAGGGGAGCCGAGAGAGTGGCGACCAGCCCCTGGCCGCCGAGGTCGGGATAGAACGGCGAGATCTCCGCTCCGCCGGACGGGTTGGGCCGGAAGTAGAACTCGTTGGATGCGAACGTCGGCCGCTGCGGATTGGTCCCCAGCTTGGCCCCTTCACTGCGAGCCGCCGCCTGCTGCGCCGCCGGATCGTCCACCGGCTGCGGGAGAGAGAGGAGCGTCCCATCTTCCGATAAGGCATACAGGCGGACCACGCTGGGCGGCTGACCGGCGGGGAAGCGAGCGAGCGGACGCCGGGCCAGCTCCGCGCGAAGCCGGTCGCCGAGGGCCACAAGATGAGCCGCCTCGCGGACCAGGAATGCGTCCGATGGATTGTGTGCGGGATCGAGCGCCGGCGTATCGAGCGCCCGGCGGCGGGTGACCACGAGCCAGCGGCCGGAGAGGACGAGATAGCGTTGGATGCGCAGGCCGGAGGTCTGGGGTGCTGACTCGAAGGCCGGGGATGGGGCGGCGGGTTGAGAGATCCCGGGTTCCGCGAGCAGCTCCCCGAACCGCGCAAACTCCTCCGGCACATCCCCACCCGCCCCGTGAGCGATCCTCTGATACAGATCCGCTTTCTCGGGAGAGCCCCCCGGCCGGTACTCCTGGATCGCCTGATAGAGCCAGGCCATGGCGCCGGGGATGTCGGTGGGTCGGAAGGGCGCCTTGACCTGGACGAGGCGGGAGACGGCTTCGGCCTGCTTCTGCCGCGCCTGCTCCTGCCACTCCCCGACCATCGTCACCGCGGTCCAGGCGACCAGGGCGGCGAAGAGGAGGACGCCCAGGTAGGGGAGCCGCGGCCCCCAGCGGCGGCGCAGGGTCCCGGACCTTTCGCGCATGCCGCTATAGTAGCGCCCCATGAGCTGGGTCCGGCCGTCCGGCTTCGCGCCGCGGTGCCTCGTCATCGTCGAGGATCACCTGCATCACGTCACCGAGATCCTCGCCGCGCTGGCCGCCGCCGATCCCGGCCTCCCGGCCTGGGCGACCGTCGTCTGCCTCGACGCGCCGGGGCCGGACACCACCGCCGCCGTCCGCAGCTGGCTGGAGATCTATCGCGGTCTCCAGGTCGCCTCCGCTCCGGGAGAAGGTGGCCTCTCCGCGGAGCCGGCCGCCCGCTGGCAAGCCCTTGATCCCGCCGTCTTCACCAGCGCCAGCCGGTTCTGTTCCACCGTCGGAGGTCTGCTGCGCCCGGGCGGCCTCCTCCTCCAGGACATCCAGCTCTCGACCCTCCGTTTCATCTCCGAGGAGCGCTGGTGGGAGTCGATCGTCCTCGCCAACGCGGTGCGCGGCCAGCTCTCGGACCGGCCGCCGTCCTGCCTGTTCCTCTCCAACAAGCGCTCCTACGAGGTGACCTTCGGCGGCGACCTGCTGGACGCCGGCTTCGATCCGCGGCGCGACGTGCTGCCCAAGAACGATCCCGACCGCCCCGTCGCCCCTGTCGTGCGCGGCGTCCTCACCCGTGCCTTCCCCCGCCTTCTGCGCATCGCGGGCGTCGAGAACGCCATTCCGGTCTCCGACCACGAAGGGGACCGCCGCGAGATCGAAGCCGAGCTCGACCTCGTCCTCTGGTGCGGCGAAGCGACGCTCGACCTCGGTGGCCGGCTCCTCTCCGAGAAGAACGACCGCCCCCGTCTCACCCTGCGAGCCGACAGCCAGGAGGCGGTAAGCTGGCGCGCCCTGGTCGACGACCGCTTGGCCTCCGGACCTGGAGTGCCGGGAGCCACCATCGGCCGCCGGGTCGCCCCCGCCGAAGCCGCGGGAGCCGAGCTGACCAACAGCATCGCCCGCCACATCCACGAGCTGCGCCAGCGGATCGGGGACCGCGACCGCACAGCGCTGCTGACGATGGGCCGGGCATACCGGCTCGCCGAGCGGCTGGGTGTTGGGCTGGTGCCGCGGACCGTGTAACGAACGTCGCTATCGCCGCGCATGTCGTTGGAGGCGACAACCTAAAGTAGGGGAGGGGCTTGCCCCCTCCCGGGTGGGTGGGCGGAAGATTCGGTGTTCTCGTCCGGCTCCTCCGATTCCTCCGCCCGCACGCCCAACCCGGGGCGTTGCCCCGGGCTGAGGAAGCCTGGGCCTTTGACCCTTCCCCCGTCCGCCCCCTCCCGAAAACAACATTCCAAGCCTCTCGGTTGTTTTTGGGGCTGGGCGGTGGCGCCCCTCTCCCGCTCGGGGTGGTGGGAAGGGGGCACGCGCGGGGGAGGGGATGGGGGAGGGGGCGGTGGGGGAAGGGCTCGGTGTTCTCCTCCGTTTCCTCCGCCCGCCCGGGAGGGGGCAAGCCCCTCCCCTACTTTGGGTTATTGAGTTTCCGAGACGTTGGTTATTGAATTTCCGGGACATTGGGCTATTGAATTCCGGGACGTTGAAAACGTGCGCAGAGCGCACCCTGCGGGCACTCCCCCCACCTCCCCCGCCCTCACCCCCGCCCACCCGAGCTTCCCCGAGGTCCCCCCGATCGTTTCCTTTCCTCCTTCTCTCCAGACTGGAGATGTTCCCCCGTCCCCGGCTTGGCCGGAGAAAGGAGCATCGGTCATGTTGGTGGAAGAAATCGCAGAGCCGGCCGTGGAGGCGGCCGCACCGGAGCGCGGCGCGGGGCCGTACATCCCGGCGGGGACGATCATCCCCGAGATCAACTTCCGGGGGCTCGCGGTGGGATCGCTCCTCGGGATCTTCTTTGCCGCGTCGTCGGTCTACTTGGCGCTCAAGGTCGGCATCACCGTGTCGGCGTCGATTCCCATCGCGGTGCTTTCCATCACCCTGTTCCGCGGACTGGCGCGGGCGTTCCGGTTGCGGCCGGCGACGATCCTGGAGAACAACATCGTGCAGACCGCCGGCTCGGCGGGGGAGTCGGTGGCGGCCGGGGTGGCGTTCACGCTGCCGGCTCTGCTCCTGCTTGGCTTCCACCTCGAAATGGAGCGGGTGCTGCTGGTGGCCCTGCTCGGCGGACTGCTGGGGATTCTCATGATGATCCCTTTGCGGCGGGGATTGATCGAGAGCAAGGATGGCGAGACGACTTTGACGTATCCCGAGGGTCGGGCGGCGGCGGATGTTCTCATCGCGGGCGACCAGGGGGGCACCAGCGCGCGGCGGGTCTTTCAGGGCTTCTTCGTCGGGCTTGGCTATGCGGTGTGCAACCTCATCTTCAAGGTGTGGTCCGAGACCGCTTCGTTCGCGATGGAGTTCTGGGGGCGGTACCGCGGCGGACTGCTGTCGATCGAGGTGTCGCCGCCCCTCCTGGGCGTCGGCTACATCATCGGGCTTCGCACGGCGGCCAACATGATGGCGGGCGGCACCCTGGCCTATCTCGTTCTGGTGCCTCTCGCCCATCTCTTCGGCGAGACCCTGACGACTCCGCTCTACCCGGCGACCAAGCTCATCTCCGCGATGACCGCGACGGAGATCCGCGGCAGCTACATCCTTTATATAGGGGCCGGCGCGGTGGCGACCGGCGGGCTGCTCGCCCTGGTGCGGGCGGTGCCGACCATCTTCTCCTCCTTCGCGGACGGCTTCGCGCGGCTGCGGGGCGGCCGCACCGGCGCCGCGACGGCGCCGGTGCGCACCGACCGCGACCTGCCGCTCACCGTGGTCCTCGGCGGCTCGCTCGTCCTCGCGCTCGCCATCTGGCTGGCTCCCGGGCTGGGGATCAACGGCACGACCGCGTCCCTCATCGTCCTCTGCGCCTTCTTCTTCGTTACCGTTTCCAGCCGCGTCACCGGTGAGCTCGGCTCGTCGGCCAATCCGATCTCGGGGATGACCGTGGCCTGCCTCCTCCTGACGTGCGGTCTCTTCGCGCTCGCCGGCTGGACCGGCTCGTCCTATCAGGTGATGGCGCTCACCAGCGCCGCGGTCCTCTGCGTGGCGATCTCGAACGGCGGCACGACGTCGCAGGATCTGAAGACCGGCTCCCTGGTCGGCGCGACGCCGCGCCATCAACAGGTGGCGATCTTGGTCGGCGTCGTCACCAGCGCCCTGGTGATCGGCGCGACCCTCCTGCTGCTCGACCGCGGCAACACCACGTACGTGCCGGTGGACGTCCCGGGCGTCACCATCTCCGTACCGGCGGGCGCCGCGGCCGAGAAGGGACCGGACGGCGCTTCCTACCGGGTCATCGCGCTGTCCGAAGACCAAGGCGCCGCGCACCGCGGCCGGTATCTCGCGGATGCGGCCGGCCGGCTCGCTTTCCGGATCGATCCCGGCGTCGCCGGCACCTTCCCGTTCCGCCTGGAACGGCTGACCAGCACGGCTCATCTCCAGGTTCCGCCGGCCGCTCCCGTCGAGCTTGGGCTGGACCGCAAACCCTACCGTGTGGTGGAGCTGGCGGCGCCGCAAGCCGGGCTCGCCGCCGGGCGGTATCTGGTGGGGGTGGACGGCCAGCCGGTCTGGGCGGCGCGCCCGGCGGCCAAGTTCGACGCTCCGAAGGCACAGCTCTTCGCGCTGATCATCGAAGGGATGCTCGGCGGCAAGCTCCCGTGGGGCCTGGTGTTGGCCGGCGTGTTCCTGGCTCTTCTCGTCGAGCTGCTCGGCGTTGACGCCCTGCCGTTCGCGGTCGGCCTCTATCTCCCCATCTCCACCTCGGCGGCCATCTTTGCCGGCGGCATCGTGCGCTGGCTGGTGGACCGCAAGGCGAAAGCTGGAGCCGCCATGTCCGAGGCCTCTGGTGCGTCCGAGACCGGCCCGGGTCTCCTCATGGCCTCCGGCCTGATCGCGGGCGGCGCCATCGCGGGCGTCCTCCAGGCCGTGCTCACCAGCCGCGGCGCCGACAACGCCTTCGACCTCGGAGCGTTTCTCGGACCCTGGGCCCGCAACGGGAGCTGGTGGCCGCTGATTCCGTTCCTGATCCTGGCTGTCCTGCTCTACCGCGTGGCGGTCAAGCGGCCGGCCGCGGAAGTCTGAGCCCCAGAGAGAACGCAACCCTTCCTTCCATGCCGGGAGCGCGCGTCGAACCCGGGCCGCTCCCGGCCCTTTTTCCCTTCCCTGCCGGATCTCTGTCTTCCTTGAAGAACCGAATGCTTCGTTGCGGAAGCGCATTCTGTGGGTCGATCTCTATCCCACCCGTCCCGGCGGAGGCGGTTGGCGACACTATGGAGGGATAGAAGTGAGGCTCCTACCGCCGTTCGTGGGTCAATCTTTGAGCCAAGGAGGAGGGTCGCGGATGTTCTGTCCTGATTGTGGGGTCGAGTTTGACGAGGGCGTGTCTGTCTGCGCCGACTGTGACGTCGCGCTGGTCGACGAGAGCGGGGATGAACAGGACGAGCACGAAAGTGGGCCGGTGGAATTTTCTGCTCTCGTGGAGAGCACGGAAGTGGGCTTCTTCTCGCTGATCACCACCCGGCTGGAAGAGGCGAATATCCCCTGGTTCGTGCAAGGGGAGGAGTCGCTCGGCCTGCTGCCGCGCGATGGCCGGAAGCCGAAGGCGCCGGGGGTGCAGGTGGCGGTGGTGTATGTCGCGAACAATCGCCTCGAGGCGGCGCACCAGTTGGTGGAGAGCCTCGATCCGGTCGCCGCCGGGGCGGACGAGTAGACGGCGAATCCTTGACGGACCTGCCCCCGCCCAGGGCGGCCACATGGGGTGCCTGACGGCATCCTGTGGACCGCCCCTACGACAGCAATGTCTCAAGACCGGGCCGGCTCGTTCCGCAGCGCCACCCGCACCATCTTCTCCGGATTCTTCTTCAGCTCCTTCGCCAGCCGGAGCCCGAGCTCGCGTTGCAGCTTGCGGCGTTCGCCCTCGGCGGTCAGCTTGCTGATATCGACCCAGCCGCCGGCGATCATGCCGTGGCCTCCTCCCTTGCCGCGGCGGCCGAGGAGGCGGTGCATCAGGGCTCCGGCTTCGGCGCGCGGGTTGGTGGTGCGGATCGAAAGATAGAGCCGATCGTTGAACTGGCCGGTGCAGAGCGACCAGGTCTTCCCTTCCATCCGCAACAACAGGTCGGCGATCTCGGGGACGATGTCCGGCTGCTCGACCGGCCCCAGGTGGGTCATGATCAGCGTGTCCACCGATTCCAGGTTTTCGAGCGCGTCGTGCAGGTTGCTGAAGTAGGTGAGCGGCAGGCGGGGGCTCTGGATGCGCGCCAGGAGGCGGTGGTTGGCCTGCGGGAAGAAGCAGTCGTAGATCGCCTTGTCCGGTCCGGTGTACTCGCGGGCGAAGTCCTGGGTCTCGGAGCGGATGGCGTAGATGAGGGCGGTGGCGATGGCGTGGGTGGAGCGTACGCCGGTGGCGAGCAGGTACTCGGCGAGGATGGTGGCAGTGGCGCCGTACTCCGGCCGGACGTCGTAGTAGGGGCCGTTCCGGGTGGCGGCGCGCAGCGGGTGGTGGTCGATGACGATGTCCGGCACGACGCGCGGCGGGAGCTGGTTGTTGCCGCTCTTCGGCTGCGTGTCCACCAGGGCGAAGTGCTGGTAGCGCTTCAGGTTGAGATTGCGGACGTGGCTGAAGCGCAGGCGCAGGCTCTTGAACATCTCGCGGTTCTCGGCCCGGCCGATGATGCCGCCGTAGGCGGTGGTGACCTTCTGCTGGAACGCCGCGCGCAGGACGCGGGTGAGGATGAGGGCGGAAGCCAGGGCGTCCGGGTCAGGGTTGTCGTGGGTGAGGACGAGCCAGCGGCCGCCCTTGCCCCGTTGCACCTGCTCCGTCAGCCTGGCGATCTGCTCGCGGCTCGCTTCGGCGATCATAGGAGCGCCGATTGTACAGTCTCGGCGTGCTACCATTGCGCCGCCCGCGCGCCGGGCGACCGACCCCGCCCTCCAGACACCGCTATCGACCCCGCCCAGACCCAAATGATCAGTGAGCTCTTCCACATCGGTTCGTTCTCCGTCAGTCCGTTCGGAGTCATGCTGGTTTTCGCCTTCCTGGGCAGCTTCATGCAGCTCCGGTGGGGGATGCGGAAGCTGGGGATCGGTGACGAGGAAGACGCGAGCGCGCTCATCTTCGCGGCTGGTGTCGGTGGCATCCTCGGCGCGAAGATCTATTACGCCCTCCTGAATCACGACTGGCATCTCCTGTTCGACCGTTCCGGCCTGGTCTGGTATGGCGGCTTCATCCTCGGCGCGGCGGCGGTGCTGTTCACAATCAAGAAGCGCCGGCTGCCGGTCTGGGAGCTGGCCGACGCGGTGGCTCCGGCTCTCGCGCTCGGCTATGCCATCGGCCGCATCGGCTGCTTCCTGGTCGGCGACGACTACGGCCGGCCGACGTCGCTGCCGTGGGGTGTCGCCTTCCCGGTCGGCCTGCCGCCGACCACGGCCGGCGAGCTGCGCCAGATGTTCGGCCTGTCGATCGCGCCGGACGTCCCGGACAGCCAGCTCCTGCGCGTCCATCCGACGCAGATCTACGAGACGCTCACCTGCCTGGTGATCTGGGCGGTCGGCCTGTGGCTGGTGCGGCGCGGGATGCGCAAGGGGCAGGCGGCGCTGATTATCCTCGCCCTGCTCGCCGTGGAGCGTTTCATGGTCGAGATCCTGCGCGCCAAGGACGACCGCTTCTTCGGCGGCTTCACCCTGGCGCAGGCCATCAGCGTCGCCGTATTCCTGCTCGTCTCGACGATCGCCTTCATCCGTTCGCGGCAGCCGTCGCCGCGGCCGGCCTGACGCAGGCGCGAGCGCTGTCGTGAGCGCATCCCGCACCCCGCCCCGTCTGCTGACCATCGCCGGTTCGGACTCCGGCGGCGGCGCCGGCATCCAGGCAGATCTCAAAACCTTCGCCGCGCATGGTGTCTACGGCATGAGCGCGATCACCGCGCTGACCGCCCAGAACACGCGCGAGGTGCGGGCGGTGCTCGAAGTGCCGCCGGAGATGGTGGCGGCGCAGATCGACGCCGTGTTCGAGGACATCGGCGCCGACGGGGTGAAGATCGGTATGCTGGCCAACGCCGCGATCGTCCGGGCCGTGGCGGATCGCCTGCGGATCCATCTGCACGGCCGTTCCATCCCTGTGGTCCTCGATCCGGTGATGGTGGCGAAGAGCGGCGACGCGCTGCTGCGGGATGATTCGGACGACGCGGTGGAGGCGATCCTTCAGGATCTTCTCCCGCTGTGCACCGTGGTGACTCCCAATCTGCCGGAGCTGGCACGGATGACCGGCCGGCCTGTGGGGACGGAGGAGGAACGGCTGGCCGCGGCGGCGGATCTCTCCGCCAGGGGCGCCGGAATCGCGGTCCTCGCCAAGGGCGGCCATGGGGAAGGGGACGAGGTGGTGGACCTGTTGTTGCAGGAGGGCCGGATGGACCGCTACGCGGGTGCGCGCCTCGCCGCCCGCTCCAGCCACGGTACCGGTTGCACCCTGTCGTCTGCCTTGGCGGCGCGTTTGGCCGGGGGCGCGCCGTTACCGCAGGCCGTCGAAGGCGCGATCGCCTGGCTGCGGGGGGCTCTCGCGGCAGCCTATCCGCTCGGCGGCGGCACCGGTCCGGTGAATCATCTCTATCAGTGGAGGAAGGAAGCGTGAGCGACATCCTGGATCTTCTCGTGGTGGGCGCCGGTCCCACCGCGATCGCCATCGGGGCGGAAGCGCGGCAGGCGGATCTCTCGGTCCTGCTCGTCGACCGCGGCCCCTTGACCTCTGCCATTCAGCAGTACCCCGTCTTCATGGAGTTCTTCACCACCCGCGACCGCCTGGAGATTGCCGGCGTGCCGTTCAGCATCCCCGACGTCAAACCGACGCGCCGGCAGGCTCTCGCGTACTACCGCTTCGTGGTGGAGCGTTTCCAGGTGCCGCTGGCCCTCTATGAAGATGTCGTCGCGGTCGAGAAGGAGGGAGACGGGCTCTTCACCGTCCGCACCAGCAAGACCACCTACCGGGCTCGGGCCGTGGCGCTGGCGACCGGCTACTTCGGCAACCCGCGGCACCTGGGCGTGCCGGGGGAAGACCTCCCCTGGGTCTCCTACCGCTACACCGAGCCGTATCCGTACTATGGCCGCGACGTGGTGATCATCGGCGCCGGCAACACCGCCGCCGAGGCCGCGCTCGATCTCTGGCGCAACGGTGTGCGGGTGAGCCTCGTCCATCGCGGCGCGCAGGTGAAGGCTGGAGTCAAATATTGGGTGAAGCCGGACATCGAGAACCGGATTGAAGAGGGTTCGATCCCGGCCCGCTTCAATACCGTGGTGCGCGCCTTCCGCGACGGCGAGGGGGTGGAGGTCGAAGGTCCGAACGGCCGCGAGATCCTGCCGGCCCAGGCCGCCTTCATCCTCATCGGCTACACCCCGGACGCCGACTTCGAGCGCCGCTGCGGGGTCGAGCTCGATCCGACCAGCCTGATCCCGGTCTACAACCCCGAGACCTGTGAATCGAACCTCCCCGGCCTCTACGTCGCCGGCACCATCCAGGCCGGCCGCGCGACGGACAAGATCTTCATCGAGAACTCGCGGGACCACGGACCGAAGATCGTGAAGCATCTGGTGGGGCGGTTGCGGGCCCTCACCCCCTAACCCGACGTCAGAGAAAACTTCGTGGTATCCTTTCGGGGGATAGAAGAGTCGAGGAGCACGATGAAAAGCCTCAAGAGGAAGCCGCAGGAATCTCAGATAGCGGTGCGGGGAACGGACCCTCTCCTCACCCCGGAGCAGCAAGAGCGGCAGAGGAAGGCCGCAGCGCTGGTCCGCGCATGGACCAAAGAGGAGGACGATGGGCTCTGGCCGCTCGTCGAGGAAGAGTTCGGTCTGAGTCCAGGATGAGGCTCCTTCTCGACACGACCGTCCTCTCCCGCCTCTGCTACCCGTTTCGTGAGGAGAACCGATTGCTCATGGAGTGGTTCGAGGAGGCCACGCAAGACGACCATCTCTGCATACCTGAGGTCACTGACTACGAGACGCGGAGAGGTCTTCTCCATCTTGCGTTTCGAAGTGGGCGATCAACAACCAGAAGCCTTCGCCATTTGGACGACCTCGGCAACCTTCTGACCTACCTTCCTCTGACGACCTCGGTCATGCGGAGAGCTGCCAATCTCTGGGCCGACGCGCGTTTCAAAGGCCTCCCGACGGGGCCGGCCTTGGATGTGGACGTCATCCTGGCCGCTCATGCTCTCGAAATCTCAGATGCAGCCGTCGTCACGGATAACCTCAGACATCTCAGGCGCTTTGTTCCCTCCTACCGTTGGCAGGAGATGTAGAAGACGCCGGTCGGCGCCAACTCAAAGTAGGTGAGGGACTTGCCCCCTTCCCCCCTCTCCGTCCTCTCCCGAGGTCGTCCCTCTCCTCCACAGAGTCCGGCAGCTTTCGCATCGAAGCGCGCTCGTCCAGGGAATTTCACTCCCCAGTGCCCCGGCATCTTCTTTGCTGTAGTGAAGCTGTGCTTCCCAAGGAGGTGGCATGGTTCCACGCGTTCGGATTCCTGGGCTGGTCCTGGTCGCCGTCTCGCTCTCCCTGTCTCTTTCCGCACAGCAGTCTCCTGACCCGGCGCCCCCGGTCATCAATGAATCGATCGACGTCCGTGTGATGAACATGGAGACGGTCGTCACCGATGCCCAGGGCAGGCGGGTGCAGGGATTGACCGCCGCCGACTTCCGCCTGCTGGTGGACGGCCGGGAGGTGCCGGTCGACTACTTCAGCGAGGTGACCGATGGCGCGCCCGCGGCTCCGGCTCCTGCCGAGCCGGCCGCCGCGGCTTCAACGGTCCCGGCTCCGGTGCCGGCGGCCGGCGGGCGGAGCATCCTGGTCTTCATCGATCTGGAGCTGTCTCTGAAGACGCAGCTTGCGCAGGTCCTCGGGGGGTTGGAGGAGCAGTTGGACCGCCTGGGAACAGAGGACCGCGTCGCCGTGGTCGCCTTCGGACAGGGCAGGCTCACGGTGCTGAGCGATTGGACAGGGGATCAGAGAGCGGTGCGAGCCGCGCTCGCCAGGGCATCCAAGCTGCCGTCCGGTGGCCTCGGCGCGGTGCGTGCCGACCGCGATTCGCTGCGCCAGGACGATGAGCTGAACATGATCGTCGCCCAGGTCTCGGATGGGGCTGCCGAGGGCGGACCGCCGAGCCGGGCGTGGCACTCCCTGGCGCAGGTGCACAAGGCGATGGCGGCCAGCACCGCGGCGCTCCGCGGCTTTGCCGGGGCGCCGGGGCGCAAGACGGCTCTCCTTCTCTCGGGCGGCTGGCCGGTCGACGATCCGGCGGTCTTCCTGGATCTCGTGGACACGGCGAACCGGCTTGGCTACACCCTCTATCCGGTCGATGTCGCGGGGCTCGACACGCAAGCGTTGCCGGACGACATCGGAGACCAGAGGCGGTTCAGGCCGAACACGCTGCGCATCGGCTATGTCGCGTCGGACTGGGAGCATGCCACCCACGACACCTTCGAGGGGCTGGCCCGCTGGACGGGCGGCAAGATGCTGCTCAACGGCAACCGCATGGACGCGCTCGCCAGCCTGGTGGCCGACACCAGCTCCTACTACTGGCTCGGCTTCACGCCACGCTGGCACGGCGACGGCCAGCGCCACCGGGTGAGCCTGGAAGTGCGCCGCCCCGGCCTGCGGGCGCGGACGCGCCGCGACTTCACCGACGTGGCGCGTGCGTCGGAGAGCGCCCAGGCGCTCTCCGCGCGTCTGGCGCTCGGCCGCGGGATGGACAGGCCGCGGCTCGCCGTCGTCCTCGGCCCCTCGAAGCGGGCGGGGTCCGGCCTCGTCGACGTGCCGTTGACCGTGGGCGTGCCCATCGAGGCGCTCTCCTTCGCCCCGAAGGAGGGCGGCTACGAAGCGGCGGTCTCCGCGCAGGTGACGTTGCTCGATGCGCAGCAGAACGCGGCGGAGATGCATCCCCTGGAGCTGCGGGTCGCCGTGAAGGAGAGGCCGGCCGCCGGCATGGCGCGCTTCCAGACGACCGTGCGCATGCGCCGCGAGGAGAAGCGGCTGCGCGTCCTGGTGCCTGACACCCTGCACGACAGTATCCTGTGGGGAGAGGGAGCGGTGAGCCGATGACCGCTTTCAAGAGGATCTCCCTGGCTGGCTTCCTGATCTGCCTGGCCGTGCTGCCCGCCGCCGCCCAGGAATACACCGAATCGATCGACGTCCGCGTGGTGAACGTGGAGACGGTCGTCACCGACGCGCAGGGCCAGAAGGTCAAAGGACTGACGGCCGCGGACTTCCGCCTGCTGGTCGACGGCAGGGAGGTGCCGGTCGAGTACTTCTCGGAGATTGAAGAAGGGAAGGCGGCGGCGGGCCGGGAAGGGGCTGTAACTCCCGGCGGTCCGGGACGGAGCTACCTCGTCTTCCTCGACGATTCGTTCTCCATCGCGGCGCACCGGGACTCCGTGCTGGCCGGGATCGCGGCCGATCTGGAGCGGCTCGGCCCAGAGGACCGGATGGCGGTCCTCGCGTTTGACGGCCGCAAGCTCGACGTGCTCTGCCCGTGGACGGCGGACCGCGGCGCCCTCGCCGCTGCCCTGGCCGCGGCGCGGCAGCGCCCGACCGGCGGCGGACAGTACCTCGCGCAGATCGACGACATGGCAGAGGACGTGGAGCTGGCGAAGATCGCCGGCTCGTGGATCCTGTTGGAGATGCTGGGCGAGCGGCGCCATGAGGAGGCCTACAGCCAGGCCGGCTACACCACCGGAGCCCTCGCGGCGGCGCTGGAAGGCTTCGCGGCTCCCCCCGGACGCAAGGTCCTGTTCCTGATCACCGCCGGCTGGCAGATCGTCCGCGCGCCCGCCTACTACGGGCCGGTCGTGCGGACCGCCAACCGGCTCGGCTACACGCTGTATCCGGTGGACACCGTCAACCTCGACCCGAAGCCGCTCGGCGCCCTCGAATGGCTGGCCGGCACGACCGGCGGCAAGGTGGTGAAGGCCGCGCTCGACCGCTCCGCCTTCGCGGAAGCCCTGGCGGACTCCGGCTCCTACTATGGGCTCGGTTTCACTCCGGCCTGGAAGGGGAACGACCGCGGGCACCAGATCCGGGTCGAGGTGCGGCGGACCGGAGTCGCCGTGCGCTCGCGGCAGAGCTTCACCGACCTGTCCCGGCAGGGCCAGACGGCGATGCGGGCCGAGAGCCTGCTCTATTTCAGCGGCCAGGAGAAGGACCGGCGCCTGCGCGTCGAGCTCGGCGCGGCGCGCCCGGCGGGCCGCAGCGAGGTCGAGGTCCCGGTGGTTCTCGGAGTTCCGGTGGCGTCGCTGCGGGTGACGCCCGAGGGGAAGCGATACGCCGCCGAGGTGCCCCTGGCCGTCGCGCTGGTGGATGAGCAGGGGAGGCGTGCTTCTTTGCCCGGTCTCCGCCTGCGGGTGACCTTCAAGGAGCCGCCCAAGGCCGGCGGCTACGCGCGGTTCAGGACGGTGATCAAGCTCCGCAGGACGCAGCAGCACGTCGTCTTCGCGGTCGACGATCCGGTCGCCGGCGCCACGCTGTGGGGCGAAGCCCGGGTGAGCTTGTGATTTCGCAGGTGTCTCGCTGCGGTTTGCTGATCGGCCTGGCGGTGCTGCCCGCTGCCGCCCAGGACTACACGGAATCGATCGACGTCCGCGTGGTGAACGTGGAGACGGTGGTCACCGATGCGCAGGGCCGGCAAGTGCGCGGGCTCGGCAGGGAGGATTTCCGCCTGCTGGTCGACGGCCGGGAAGTGCCGGTCGAGTACTTCTCGGAGATCGAAGAGGGGAAAGCGGCGGCGGATCGGGCAGGGGCCGTGCCTTCCGGCGGCGCGGGGCGGAGTTACCTCGTCTTCCTCGACGACTCGTTCTCCATTGCGGCGCACCGGGACTCCGTGCTGGCCGGGATCGCAGCGGATCTGGGCCGGCTCGGCCCGGAGGATCAGATGGCGGTCCTCGCGTTCGACGGCCGGAATCTCGCCACGCTCTGCCCGTGGACGGCGGACCGCGGCGCGCTCGCCACCGCGCTGGCCGCAGCGCGGCAGCGCCCGACCGGCGGCGGACAGCTCATCGCCCAGAGCTACAGCTTGACCGTCGACGAAGACCTGACGAAGGTCGCCATGGGCCCGGATGCAGACTTCACGCTGAAGATGATGGCCGAACGGCGCCATGAGGAGGTCTACAGCCAGGCCGGCTATACGACCGGAGCCCTCGCGGCGGCGCTCGAGGGCTTCGCGGCTCCTCCCGGACGCAAGGTGCTGTTCCTGATCACCGCCGGCTGGCAGATCGTCCGCGCGCCCGCCTTCTATGGGCCGGTCGTGCGGACCGCCAACCGGCTCGGCTACACGCTGTACCCGGTGGACACCGTCAACCTCGACCCGAGGCCGCTCGGCGCTCTCGAATGGCTGGCCGGCACGACCGGAGGCAAGGTGGTGAAGACCGGGTTCGACCGCTCCGCCTTCGCGGAAGCCCTGGCGGATTCCGGCTCGTACTACGGGCTCGGCTTTACTCCGGCCTGGAAGGGGAACGACCGCGGACACCAGATCCGCGTCGAGGTGCGGCGGTCCGGGGTCGCCGTGCGCTCGCGGCAGAGCTTCACCGACGTGTCCCGGCAGGGCCAGACGGAGATGCGGGCCGAGAGCCTGCTCTATTTCAGCGGCCAGGAAAAGGACCGGCGCCTGCGCGTCGAGCTCGGCAAGGCGCGTCCGGCGGGCCGTAGCGAGGTGGAAGTACCGGTCATCCTCGGGGTGCCGGTGGCTTCATTGCGGGTGGTGCCCGAGGGGAGGAGCTACGCCGCCGAGGTTCCCCTGGTGATCGCTCTCGTGGACGAGCGGGGGCGGCATGCTTCTCTGCCCGGTCTCCGCCTGCGGGTGACGTTCAAGGAGCCACCCAGAGCGGGTGGCTTCGCGCGGTTCAAGACGGTGATCAAGCTCCGCAAGGCTGAGCAGCACGTCGTGTTCGCGGTCGACGATCCGGTCGGCGGCGCCACGCTGTGGGGCGAGGCCCGGGTGAGCTTGTGATTAACGCAGGTGTTTCGAGGAGGTTCGCCATGATTGTTCGATCTCTGAAATCAGCTCTCGTCGCCGGTGTCCTGATGGTCCCGGCCACGCTCCCCGCCCTAGCGGATGTCGTTCCGCCGAGTGAGCCGTCGCAGGCTCCGGACCAGGGCTACACCGAAGCCATCGACGTGCGCGTGGTCAACGTCGAGGCGGTGGTGACCGACCGCAAGGGCGAGCGTCTGCGCGGCATGAAGGCGGCCGACTTCCGTCTCCTGGTGGACGGCAAGGAGGTGCCGATCGACTACTTCACCGAAGTGGTGGACGGCGCCGCCGCGGCTCCGGCCCCGGCGGCCGGCGACAAGTCGGTGCCGTCGCCGATGCAGGGGACCGTCGGGCGGAGCGTCCTGATCTTCGTCGACCAGGGGTTCGGTCTGCAGATCCATCTCGAGCAGGTGGTGCGCCGGTTGAACGGCGACCTCGACCGGTTGGGCGCCGGGGACCAGATCGCCGTGGTGGCGTTCAACGGCGAGAAGCTGTCGGTGCTGGCGGACTGGACGACCGACAAGGCGGTGGCGCGTGCCGCCCTGACCCGGGCGGCCAAGGGAGCGGCCGGCGGTGCCCAGATCCGCGCCGAGCGGGCGTCGCTCGCCAGCGACGCGGCGTTGCGCCGGCTCGCGGACCAGGAGACCGGGATCAGCGAAGGTGACCGCGGGTTCTTCGGCTTCGCCAATGGCGTGCCGGAGTCGGTGGACGTGGCCTCGGAGCTGATCGGGCCGGACGGCGCGCCCGACTCCTCCTTCCGCACGCCGTTCGCGCAAAACTACTCCGGCGTGCCCTGGATCGCCGTGGCTCGGGCGCACAAGACCCTCGCGGCCGCGGTGGCCGCTCTGCGCGGCTTCTCCGGCGCGCCCGGACGGAAGACGGCGCTCCTCCTCGGCGGCGGCTGGCCGGTCGATCTCGCGCCGCGCCTCTATCCGGAGCTCATCGACACCGCCAACCGGCTGAGCTACACCCTCTACCCGGTGGACGTGCCGGGGATCGAAACTTCGCCGGTGCCGATCGAGGCCTCGGAACAGGGGCCGTTCCGTCAGGGAGCGCCGAACGCCGGATTCATCTCCTCGCGGTGGGAGCTCGATTCGCAGTACGGCATGGAGCTTCTCGCCAACTGGACGGGCGGCAAGAGCTCGCTCAACTCGAACCGGCTGACCGCCCTCGACCGCTTGGTGGCCGACACCGGCACCTACTACTGGGTCGGCTTCTCGCCCACCTGGCGCGGCGACGGCCGGCGGCACAGCGTCCGTCTGGAGTCCCGCCACCCCAGCGTCACCGTGCGCTCGCGCCGCAGCTTCACCGACGTCTCGCGGGCGGCGGAGAGCGCGATGTCGATCGAAGGCGAGCTGATGCTCGGCCGCTCCGTGCCCGAGAAGAAGCTCTACGTCGAGCTGGGCGGCACCACGTCGTCCGGCCTCACCGCCATCGAAGTGCCGGTCACCCTCGGCGTGCCGGTCGACGCCCTGTCGTTCGTGCAGACCGCCGACGGCTACAAGGCCGAGCTGCCGCTCCACGTCACCTCGATCGACGACTCGAACGATCCGCTCGACCTGCCGCCGGTCGTCCTGCACGCGGTGGTGAAGCAGGTGCCGCCCGCCGGCGAGCTGGTCCGCTTCCAGTCGACCTTCCGCATCCGCCGGGGAGAGCGCCTGCTGCGTTTCACGGTACAGGACGCGGTGCACGACAAGCTGCTCTGGGGAGAAGGAACGATCAGCCGCGGCGGCAGCGGCAGTTTGGCCAAGTAGGGGATCTGACTTGCGCCGAACCCCGATTCAACTACTCCGCCGCTTCGAGCAGCGCGCGGATCTCGGGGTTCGTCGCTGCGTTGACCAGATCCCCCTTGTGCTCGCCGAGCTTGGCTCCGGAGGCGAGCAGGAGCCGGACGACTTCGGGATGATTCTCATTGACCGGTCCAAACAACAGCGGATAGCCGCCGGGGGCCGCGTTCGGGTCGGCTCCGGCCTTGAGCAGGATCTCGCACATCTCCAGGTTGCCCGTGCGAGCCGCCTCGGCGAGCGGCGGAACTCCATATTCGTTCGCCGCCTTGGCGTCGGCGCCGGCTTCGGCGAGGGCACGGACATAGGCGGCGTCGCCGGTATCCACCGCCGCGAAGACGATCGATTTGCCGGCTTCCATCGGCGGCGCGTTCTTCCCGTCGGGCGCGACGCCCGCGGCGAGCAGCGCCTTGAGGATGTCGAGCTGCCGCCGTTCGGTCGCGATCCAGAGCGCGGTGCGGTTGGCGGCGCCGCGCACCGAGGGATCGATGCCGGCTTCAATGAAGAGCGCCGCGTGCGCCGCGTCGCCCTCGCCGACGGACTTCAGGAAGGCCTCCGGCGTGAAGGCGATGCCATCCTTCTGGAGCTTCTCGCGGGCGCCGGCCTGATCGCCGCGAGCGGGAGGAGCAACCAGGAGCAGCGAGCAGAGGGCGAGCAGGGCAGATCTCTTCATCGGATTCTCCTTACGCGAAAAATACAGCCTCAAAGGTCCCCTGTCCACCGCCCTCGATTCCGTGACAAGCTGTAGACGACGATGAAAAAAAGGCCCAGGAGAAGATGATGCGATCGAGCCGACGGCTTTTCTGCACCGTGGCGCTGCTGCTGGCCGCCGCGGTGCCGGCCCTGTCTCAGAAACCTCAGCAGACCCCTCAGATCCCTCAGACACCGCCGGCGAGCGTCTTCGGCGAGCAGATCGACGTGCGCGTGGTCAACGTCGAGGTGGTGGTCACCGACAAACAGGGCAACCGGGTGGCCGGCCTGCGGCCGAGCGACTTCCGTTTGCGCGTCGACACCAAGGAGCTGCCCATCGCCTACTTCTCCGAGGTGCGCGGCGGCGAGGCCATCGCCCCGGTCGCGGATGCGGCGGAATCGGCACCGCCGGTGCCCGGCCTGCCGAGCATCGCTCCGGGCAGCCCGGTGGGGACCAGCTATCTCGTCTTCATCGACGACTTCTTTCCCATCGGACCGCGCCGCGACGAGGTGCTGAAGTCGCTCAAGAAGGATCTCTCCCTGCTCGGACCGGACGACCGCATGGCCATCGTGGCGTACGACGGCAAGAAGGTGAACATGCTGACCTCCTGGTCGAGCTCGGAGCGCGCGCTGAACCGGGCTCTCGATCAGGCGATCGGGCGGGAGTCGTACGGATTGCAGCGCCTCTCCGAGCTGCACAGCTTCGAGACCTCGCAGAAGCTCACCGCGAACCTCGGCGTCGTACCCATCGGGCGCTCCAACATCTCGCCCCAGCTCACCCTGGAAGAGGTCTCCTTCGCGCGCCGCATCAGCGATCAGGTGAGCCGGGTGGTCGGCGCCGCGGTGAGCACCCTGCGCGGCTTCGCCTCGCCGCCGGGGCGCAAGGTGATGATCCTGCTCTCCGGAGGCTGGCCGTACTCGCCCGCGGACTATGTGGTCAACGACCCCAAGCGGCCGGCGATCGACCGCGAAGTGAAGCAGGGGGAGGAGCTGTTGCGGCCGTTGACCGATACGGCCAACCGGCTGGGCTACACCATCTATACCGTCGACGTGCCCGGCCTCCAGGGCAACAGCCCGGACGCCTCACAGCAGAGCCCGGAGCCCGCCGGCCTCAACATCCGCGACCAGGAGGTGAAGGGGACGCTGGAATTCGTCGCCACCCAGACCGGCGGCAAGGCGCTGCTCAACAGCCTGCGCGAGAAGGCGCTGCCCACCGCCACTGAGGACACCCGCTCCTACTACTGGCTGGGCTTCACCCCGAGCTGGCAGAAGAACGACCAGCGCCACAAGGTGACCGTCGAGGTGACGCGCCCCGGTTTCAAGGTGCGCTCGCGCTCCGGCTTCCTCGACCTGTCGCGCAAGAGCGAGGTCTCCATGATGGTGGAGAGCGCGATGCTCTTCGGCAACGCGCCGGGGGCGAGCCCGATGCCGCTTCAGGTGGGCGCGCCGGTCAAGGCCGGGCGGCACGAGATGGAAGTGCAGATCACCCTCGGCATCCCCGGCGACCAGATCACGGTCGTCCCCTATGAGGGGAAGCACGTGGCCGAGCTCGAGCTGCGGGTGGCCGCGATCGACGTCAACGGCGACAAGTCGGACATCCCCGTGGTGCCGCTCAAGCTCTCCTCGCCCACGGCGCCGCCCAAGGGGGCGTTCTTCAAATACCAGACCAAGCTCAAGCTGCGCGACCTCAAGCAGCACGTGGTCGTGTCGATCTTCGATCCCTTGAGCAACCACATCCTCACCGCCGAGGCCGACGTGGCGCCGCCCCCGAAGAAGTGAGGCTCCCGTATAATCTCGCGCGATGGCACGCGGCTTGAAAAGACTTGAAGAGAACCGGGTGGGAAACGAAGCTCAGGAGAAGAGCACTCTATGAAGTCATCTCAAAACATTCCGGCGGCCCGTCAGGGGTTTGCCGTAGCAGGTCTGCTGTTCCTCCTCGCGGTTCCAGGAATGGCGGCCCCGGCTGCCAAACCGGCGGCGGCTCCGGCCAAGCCGGCGGCCGGCGGCAAGGGAAGTGAAGAGCTCTTTTTCGACACCGTCAACGTGTCGGTGGTCAACGTCGACGTCTACGTGACCGACAAGCAGGGGAAGCGGGTCAACGGCTTGACCAGGAACGACTTCGATCTGTTCGAGGACGGCCGGCCGGTGGCCATCACCAACTTCTACGCCATCGAGAACGGCAAGTCGACGTCCGCGGAGCCTCCGCTCCCCGCGGCGCCGGCCCAGCCGGCGATCCCCGGCGTGCCGGCCGCGCCGCCGGAGCGGATCCCGGTGCCCGAAGACCAGCGGCTGCGCCTGGTGGTCTACATCGACAACTTCAACCTCCACCCGTTCAACCGCAACCGGGTGATGCGTGAAGTGCGCGCCTTCCTCAACGAGAAGCTCGGGCGCGACGACCAGATGATGCTGGTCTCCTTCGACCGCGAGCTGCACGTGCGCCACGGCTTCACCAGCGATCCCTCGCTGATCGCGACCGACATGCTGGAGATGGAGAAGATCTCGGCGCAGGGCGTGCACGGCGACTCCGACCGCCGCGACGTGCTGCAGAAGATCGAGGACTCGCGGACCGTCGCCGAGGCCCTGGGCTACGCCCGGAGCTACGCCGAGTCCACCTACAACGACCTCTCCTTCACCATCGACGCGATGAAGAACATCACCGACTCGCTTGCCGGCCTGCCCGGCCGCAAGGCGGTCCTCTACGTCAGCGACGGCTTGCAGATGATCGCCGGCCAGGACGTCTTCTACGCCGTGCAGAACAAGTATGGCGAGCAGAGCACCGGCCTGACCGAGCAGTTCCAGTGGGACACCTCGAAGCGCCTGATCGAGCTGACGTCGCAGGCCAACGCCAACCGCGTCACGTTCTACACCATCGACGCCGCCGGCCTGCGGGTCTACTCCTCCACGACGGCGGAGAACCAGTCGGCGGGCTCCGGGGTGTTCATCGACTCGGTGCAGATCGCCAACCTGCAAAGCTCCATCCAGATGATCGCCGAGAAGACCGGCGGCGTCGCGATCATCAACTCGAACGTGGTGACCCCGCAGCTCGACAAGATCGCCCAGGACTTCAACACCTTCTACTCCCTGGGCTACACCCCGACCCACTTCGGCGACGGCCGGTACCACAAGATCGACGTCAAGATGAAGCGCAAGGGGCTCCAGGTGCGCCACCGGGAAGGGTACCGGGACAAGAACGTCGAAGCCCGCATGGGCGACGGCACGCTGGCGGCCCTCAAGTTCGCCATCGACAACAACCCGCTCGGCGCGGACCTGAGCTTCGGGTCGCCGCAGCGGCGCCAGGACGGCATGTACTTGCAGCCGGTCGAGGTGAAGGTGCCGATCGGCAAGCTGGTGCTGGTGCCGCGGGCGGGGAAATACGAGGCGCGGGTGCGCCTCTTCATCGCCGCCTCCGATCCCGACGGCAACACCTCGGACGTGCAACAGGTGCCATTGCCGATCAGCATTCCGGAAGCGGACCACGACGCGGCGGTGAAGAAGAACTATGTCTACACGGTGAGTCTCTTGATGCGCGGCGGTGAGCAGAAGGTGGCGGTCGGGATCCGGGACGATCTCGCCGCCCAGGACTCGTACGTGTCGGCCGTCGTCCGCGTCGGCTCGTAGCTCGCAGGAAGAAGGAGGTAGGGGATGGGCGGCTGGATTGACAAGTTTCGCTCGCTGGGTGAGTCGCTCTTTACAGTTCTCCGGGCCGAGCTGGCCGCTCTTCAAGAGGATCTGACCCGCTCGGGCCGGAACCTGGGTGTGGCGCTGGGATTGATCGGGGGCGCGTTGATCATCCTCTTCTGGATGACCGGCCTGCTCCTGGCTCTGCTCGTCGCGGTGCTGTCCATCTGGCTCCAGCTCTGGGCCGCGACGTTGATCGTTTTCCTGCTCTTCGCCCTGGCGGCAGGCCTGCTGGCCTGGCTCGGCATGCGGCGGCTGAAGCAGGTGGAGAATCCGGCCGAGACGGTGCGGCGCCACGTCGACGACCACATCGACTGGATCCAGAACAACCTGCTGCGAGAGACACCGGCGCTCGACGTGACGCCGGCTACGGCGGGCGGTGTGGATGACGACGACGAGGAGGACCTGCCATGAGCAGCCGATTGGACCAATTGGAGGGGGCCCGGCGCGAAGCCGAGCTGCGCCTGGAGCAGAGCCGAAGGGAGGCCGAGGCACGCCTTTCCGAGGTCCGCACAGCGATTGAGACCGAGGTGGGCTTCGCACCCAAGAAGAAATACCTGCTGATGCTGCTGGCCGCTGGTGCCGGCGGTATCGCCCTGGCCCTCCGCCGCGGCCGCAAGGCGCGCCGCGGGCGGAAGCTCAAGGCGTAAAGCGTCTCAGGGGCGGCGTCTCAGGTCTCAGGAGGCGGCGGCCGTCGCCGGACGCTTGAAGACCATCGCGATATTGTCGGTCGCGCCGGTCTTGAAGTTGACCGAGGTGATGGAGACGAGCTCCCATCCGTCTTCACCGAGAGCGTTCAACTGCGTGACGGAGTTGGGGTCGAGGCGGTAATTCTCGCTGCGGATATTGATGATCTTGTACTCCCACTTGCTCATGTCCACACGCTCCTTCCCAAAGATCAAACCGGCTGCTTCTGCCGCGAGACGAAACTCATTGTAGCCCGACTCGTCCAGGGTGTCACCGACCTGTCACACCCCCGTCCAGATCCGGACCACAGCTCCCCGGCCCACTTTCCACTGAGCTGCAAGGTTCGCGCCGCGTAGCGACAGCTCGACCGTTCCCAGTGATCCCGGCAGCATGGCCGCTTCTCCCGCCGGGATCTCCGCGTAGTGGCTGACGCGCAGGTCCGTGCCGTGCGACGCCACCTCGGCGCGGCAGCGGCGGTAGTGGCTGGTGGGCAACCAGTCCCACGGGATGTCGGTGACCAGGTTGCCATAGCGGTCCACGTGTGCCACCCGGCCGGCGAGGCCGTCCGGCTCGCGGCGCGGTGGCACGATGGCCAGGCGGACCGGATCGGTGATCGCCGGTCCCAGAGTTTCTCCGTCGCCGCCGGCCAGCAGCCAAGCGGCGACCGGCGCAAAGCGGTCGCGACCGTGGAACGTGTGTCCCGGCCCGGCGAGAAAAAGTTCACTGCGGTCCACGGAATGGATCGATTCCGCGTCCACCAGCAGAGGAGTCAGCAGCCCGTTGTCCGGAGCCACCAGCCAACTGCCACCGCGAATCCCTACAGCAAGGATGCGCCGGCTGCTGCCGACCCCGGGATCCACGACCGCCAGGTGGACCGTGCCCGCCGGGAAGCTGGGAAAGGCCGCCGCGAGAAGAAAGGCCGCAGTTTCGATGTCTCCGGGCGGCACCTGGTGGGAGATGTCGACGATCTGCGAGCCGGGAGCGAGGCGGAGGACGGTGCCCTTGACCGCGGCGACGTAGTAGTCGTCCAGCCCGAAGTCAGTGAGGAGTGTGAGGAGAGGCATGTAGAATCCCCGCCCGTGCAAGCCCCACCCGTCCGTCACCTGCTCCTGTTCACCAAGCCGGCCCGGCCGGGAAGGGTCAAGACGCGCCTGATCGGCGATCTTACCCCGGCCCAGGCCGCGGAGCTGCACGCCGCGTTCCTGGACGACCTGCTGGAGCGCCTGCGCGCCGGCCGCTTTGAGGTGACTTTGGCCTGGGCCCTCGATACGGACGACGAGGTGCCCGCGGGTTCGTCCCCCGGAATTCGCCAGCGCGGTGACGATCTCGGCGACCGGCTGTACAACGCGCTGTCGGAGGCGGCCGAAGGCGGCGCTGCGGTGGCGGCGCTGGGAAGCGACCATCCGACGCTTTCAGTCGCCCTCGTCGAGCGCGCCTTCGACCTTCTGGAGAACGGAGCCGACGCTGTGCTGGGGCCGGCGGAGGACGGCGGCTATTATCTGATCGCGCTCCGCGCCGCGGCCGTCGCCCGGCGACTGTTCGAGGACATCGCCTGGAGCACCGGCCGCGTCCTGCCGGCGACCCTGGAACGCATCGCCGAGCTGGGCCTGCGCCTGGAGCTGCTGCCGCTCGCCTCGGACGTCGACACACCGGCCGATCTGCGCCGCCTGGCCGCGGCGATGAGGGACGGGGATCTCGGGTGTCCGCGGACGTGGGCGCTCCTTAAGGCTTGGAGACAACTATGAGAATCCTGACCGCGGACGCGATGCGTGAGGTGGACCGCTCGGCCATCGAGGGGCTGGGGATTCCGAGTCTCGTCCTCATGGAGAACGCCGCGCTCGGCGTGGTGGACGCTCTCGGCGAAGCCGGCGGGGCGATCGGCGCCGCGGAATCGGCTGCGATCTTCTGCGGACCGGGGAACAACGGCGGCGACGGCCTCGCGATCGCGCGCCATCTGTCCGTCCGTGGCTGGGGAGTCCAGATCTTCCTGGCGACCGGCGGCAAGGCTCTCTCCGGCGATGCCGCGGCACAGCTCGCGATCTGCCGCAAGATGGAGCTTCCTCTCCGCGAGCTGGCGACGGAGGACGCCGCCCGGGAGGCCCTGGCCGAGGCGGCGGAGTCCGATCTCCTCATCGACGCCCTCTTCGGCATCGGCCTCTCGCGTCCGCTCTCCGGGCTCTTCGCGTTTCTGGTGGAGGGGATCAACGAGCTGGCGCGGCCGGTGGTGGCGGTCGATCTGCCGAGCGGCTTGAACGGCAGCCGGGCCGATCTGATGGAGCCGCACGTGCGGGCCGACCTCACAGTGACCTTCGCGGCGCCCAAGGTGGCGCACGTGCTGCCGCCGGCCGCCGGTGCGGTCGGCGAGCTGGTGGTCACCGATCTCGGCATCCCGCCGCTCCTGATCGAGGATGTCGCCGAGCCCGGTGGCCGCCTGTATCTCCTGGTGGCGGAGGAGCTGGCGGGATGGCTGCCGGCGCGGGAGGACGATTCTCACAAGGGCGACTTCGGTCACGCCCTCCTCGTCGCCGGCTCGCCGGGCAAGGCAGGTGCCGCGATCCTCGCCGCCCGCGCCGCCGTCCGCGCCGGCGCCGGCCTGGTGACCGTCGCCGTGCCGGAGCCGATTCTCAATCCCGTCGATCTCGGCTCTCTGGAGTCGATGACCCTCGGTCTGCCCGCGGGCGCCTCCGGTCAACTGGCCGCGGAGGCTGCGGGCGAGGTGCTGGCCGCGGCGCGCGGCAAGTCGGTCGTGGCGGTCGGGCCGGGCCTCGGGCAGGAGCCGGAGACGGCGGCCTCCATCCGCCGCATGGTCCTCGCCGCGGAGCCGCCGCTGGTGCTCGACGCCGACGGCATCAACGCCTTCGCCGGCCGGGCTGGAGATCTGAAAGGACGCAAGGCGCCCACCGTGCTGACGCCGCACCCCGGCGAGCTGGGGCGTCTCCTGGGGATGTCCACCGCCGACGTACAGGCCGACCGCCTCGCCGCGGTACGGCGGGCGGCGGCGGAGACCGGCGCCATCGTGGTCCTCAAGGGGAGCCGCACACTCATCGGCGCGCCTGACGGCGATGTCTGGATCAATCCCACCGGCAATCCCGGCATGGCGAGCGGCGGCAGCGGCGACGTGCTCACCGGCCTCGCCGCCGGCCTGATCGCCCAGCGCGAGGCGTATGGTCTGGAAGTCCGCGACGCCGTGCTGCTCGCCGTCTACCTCCACGGCCTGGCCGGCGACCTCGCAGTGCGCGGTACGGGTGAGAACGCGCTCGCGGCTGGCGACCTCGTGGATTCGCTGGGCGCGGCGTTTTCGAGACTCACGGAGTTGACGGCTTCGTGAGATCCTGGATCACCCATTCCGAGGCCGAGACCCGCGCCCTCGGTGCCGTCCTCGCCCGCGAGCTGGCGCCGGACGGCGTCCTCCTTCTCTCGGGCGACCTCGGGGCCGGCAAGACCGTGCTGGCGCAGGGCATCGCGGAAGGGCTGGGAATCGATCCGGACGAGGTGCAGTCGCCGACCTTCAGCCTGATCCGCGAGCACCGCGGGACAGGGGGCGGCCGGCTGGTGCACGCCGACCTCTACCGGCTCGATCCGGAGGAAACCGCCGCCCTCGGCCTCGAAGAGCTGCTGGCGGGACCGGGCGTCAAAGTGGTTGAATGGGCGGAGCGGCTGCCGTTTCCGGTGCCCGGGGCCACGGCCCTGCGGCTGGCGCGGCGGTCGGCGGGGGGGCGGGAGATCCGCGAAGAGACAAATTGAGAGCTGGGCCAAAAATCGGGAGAAAGCGATGAAGATTCATAAAGTGGGAGTCCTCGGCTGCGGCCTCATGGGGTCGGGCATCGCCGAGGTGGCGGCGCGGGCGGGCTACGAGACCATCGTCCGCGAGATCAGCCAGGAGGTCGTCGACAAGGGGCTGAAGAAGATCCACGGCTCGCTGGGCAAGGCGGTGGAGAAGGGCAAGCTCGACGCCGCGGAGCGCGACGCCGCCATCGACCGCCTCTCCGGCGCCGTCACCCTCGACGCCCTGGCCGACTGTGACGTGGTCATCGAGGCCATCGTCGAGGACCTGAGCGAGAAGAAAAAGACCTTCACCGTCCTCGACGAGGTGGTGAAACCCGAGGCGATCTTCGCCAGCAACACCTCATCGCTCACCATCACCCAGATGGCCATGTTCACCCGCCGGCCCGACCAGTTCGTCGGCCTGCACTTCTTCAACCCCGTGCCGGTGATGAAGCTGGTCGAGGTCGTACGCACGCTGCTCACCTCCGATGCGGCCTATGACACCGCGTTCGAGCTGGCGCGCTCGTTCGGCAAGGAGCCGATCGCCTGCCGCGACAACTCGGGGTTCGTGGTCAACCGCCTCCTCGTCCCCTATCTCCTGGACGCCATCCGCGCCCTGGAAGAGGGGGTCGCCAGCGTCGAGGACATCGACAAGGGGATGCAGCTCGGCTGCGGCTATCCCATGGGGCCGTTCACCCTGCTCGACTTCGTCGGGCTGGACACCACCTACTACATCGCCAACATCATGTTCGAGGAGTACCGCGAGAAGCGTTTCGCGCCGCCGCCGCTGCTCAAGCAGATGGTGCAGGCCGGCCGCCTGGGCAAGAAGAGCGGTCGCGGTTTCTACGAGCACGGCGTGAAGAAATAAAGCCTTTGGGGTGGGCGGGGGCGTCGCCCGGAGGGCGAAAGCATGTAGCCCGGGGTTTCAACCCCGGGAGCCGCGGGTCTGCTAGACTCAAGGGAACCGGAGCGGTCCATAGGCCTCAGGGCAGCCGCTCCGGACCGGAAACCTTCCCCTTGGAAAAGCTCTGACACGATGACTCAAGTCACCCTCGCCGAGGAGGGCCTCGACACCCTCTTCGGAACCCACGACGAGAATCTGCGGCGGATCGAGCGCACGTTCGACGTGAGCCTGACCGCGCGCGGCAACGAGCTGCACATCCAGGGCGAGCCCGATCGGGTGCAGGCGGTGGAGCGCCTGCTCTCCGGCCTCACCGCGATCACCGAGCGGGGCTACCGCTTCCGTCCCGGTGACGTGCAGACCGCCATCCGGGTCGCCTCCGAGGCGCCCGACACCTCCCTGACCGACTTCTTCCTGCCGGAAGGGATGATGGCCGCCGTGCGCCGCATGGTGGCGCCGCGCAGCTACAAGCAGCAGCTCTACATCCAGTCGATGATCGACTACGACATCGTCATCTCCATCGGTCCGGCCGGCACCGGCAAGACCTATCTGGCGGTGGCGATGGCCGCCGCCGCCCTGGTGGAGAAGCGGGTGCGGCGGATCATCCTCGCCCGGCCGGCGGTCGAGGCGGGCGAGAAGCTCGGCTTCCTCCCCGGCGACCTGGCGGAGAAGGTCAACCCCTATCTACGCCCGCTGCACGACGCCCTGCACGACATCATCGGCTATGAAAAGGTGGGGCGCATGCTGGAGCGCGGCATCATCGAGGTGGCGCCGATCGCCTTCATGCGTGGGCGGACCTTGAACGACAGCTTCATCATCGTCGACGAGGCGCAGAACACCACCACCGAGCAGATGAAGATGGTCCTCACCCGGATCGGCCAGAACTCCAAGGCGGTGATCAACGGCGACGTCACCCAGGTCGACCTGCCACAGGGGAAGATGTCCGGCCTGCGCGAGGCCCAGGAAGTCCTCGCCGACGTCGACGGCATCCGGTTCTTCTACTTCGACCAGTCGGACGTGGTGCGCCACGCGCTGGTGCAGAAGATCGTCACGGCGTACGACCGGCGCGACCGGGAGAAGAGCGAGCGCGAGGCGGCGAAGGCAGCCGCTGCCGCCGGCGGGGCCGCGCCCGCGTGAGCCTGGCGGCGCGCCGCGGCCGGCGCGCCTTTTGCAAACTCGCTGTTCGACCATGGCCACGGCACCCGATCCCATGGCTTCCAACACGCCTGCCTCCGGCACGCCCGTGCCCGCCTCCGCGGCGAAGACACGGCCGTCCCGTTTTGACCTGATCAGCAGCGGAACGATCAACCTGCGGCGCAGGCTGCGGACGGCGGATCTCTGGTTCCGTGCCCTGGAGATGCCGTGGCTCTGGGTGTCGCTGTTCCTCCTCCTCGGCGGCTGGACGCTGATGCCGGGCATCTTCCGCTTCATGCCGCGGGCGGTGCCCAACAGCATCGCCGACCGGGACTTCACCGCCGACCGCGATCTGCTGCTCCTCGACGAAGAGGCGACCCGCATCAAACAGGAGCAGGCGCGCGGCGAGGTCCTGCAGGTCTACGACTTGGATCCCGGCGTGGCGGCGCAGCGTGAAAAAGCGGTGGTGCAGCTCTTCGCCGACGGCCGGCGCCTCCTCGCCCGCGCTCCCTCGCCTTCCACCGGCGAGGCCGAGTCCCGCGCCGAAGCCCTGCGCGAGCTCGCGGCCAGTGCGCCGGAGCCGGACGGCCTCCACCTCACCGAGGAGCAGCTCGATCTCCTGGCGCGTAAAAAATTCTCGCCCGACCTCGAAGACCGTCTCCGCGGCATCCTCGTCCAGGCGCTGCGCCGGGGCGTGGTGGAGAACAAGACCCAGCTCCTCGAATACCGGCTGCACGGCATCGCCCTGCGCAACATGGGCACCGGCACCGAGCAGGTCCAACTCGACCTCTTCGGGCCGCTCGGCTATCCCCAGGCCCGCGAGATGATCGAGGCCGAGGTGCGCGACTGGAGCGGTTTCACCTCCCAGGAGCGCCAGGTGCTCAGCGAGCTGCTGCTCGCCAACCTGCCGGCGAACCTGCTGCCGAACCGGCGGGAGACCCTGGACCGCCGCGAGGCGGCGGCGGCGAGCGCCGGTCAGGTGTTCAACCAGATCCATCGCGGCCAGGTGATCATCCGCAAGGGCGACGTGGTGAGCCCCGCCGCTTCTCGCGCGGTCTCGCAGATGCGCGGCGAGCGCCAGGTCCACACCCGGATTCCGCCGCTCGCCGCCACCCTCGCCCTCCTCGGCCTGGGAGCCCTGGTGGTCTGGTTCGGCGCGCAGCGCGACAAGATCGCCGACCACGGCCCGAAGCGGCGCTTCGGTGAAGCTCTCCTCCTTCTTCTCCTCTCGCTCCTGGGCGCGAGATTCTGCCTGTTTGCCGCTGGCGTCCTCTCCGGCGGCTTCGACATCGCGGCCCTTTCGTCGGAGAGAAGCTGGTCCTACGTCACCCCCTTCGCGTCTCTGGCTCTCCTCGCCGGCCTGCTCTTCGGGCGCAACGCGACCCTCCTCCTGTCGGTCCTGTTCTCGGTCCTGGCGAGCCGCCTGTCCGGCGACACCGATTCGTCGTGGATCGTCTTCTATTGCCTGGCCGGCTCGCTCGCCGCGCTCTACGCCCTCGACCGCTACCAGTTCCGCCAGCGCCTGGTGATGGCGCGCGTCGGCTCGATGGTGGGGCTGGTCAACGTGGTCCTGGTCCTGGTCCTGGCCGCACTGTCCTCCCAGGAGCGCGGCATCTGGCAGATCGGTTTCGACGTCCTCTGCGCCTTCGCCGGCGGCCTGCTCGTCGCCGCGGTGGGGAGCTTCGCGGTGCCGATCCTGGAGTCGATGCTCAACATCACCACCGACATCAAGCTGGTGGAGCTGTCGAACACCAACCTGCCGCTGCTGCGCCGCCTCGCCTTCGAAGCGCCGGGCACCTTCCAGCATTCGTTGATGGTGGCGAACCTGGCGAAGGAGGGGTGCGAAGCGATCGGCGCCGATCCGGTGCTGGCCTATGCGGGCGGCCTCTACCACGACGTGGGCAAGGTCCTGCGGCCGGACTACTTCGTCGAGAACCAGCGCCCCGGGCACAACCGCCACGACAAGCTGCTCCCCTCGATGAGCGCGCTGATCATCGTCAACCACGTCAAGGACGGCGTCGAGCTGGCCGTGGAGCACAACCTGCCGCGCGTCATCCGCGACGCCGTCCGCCAGCATCACGGCACGCGGCTGATGTCCTTTTTCTACAAGAGGGCGCTGGAGCTGAGCGATCCGGAGGCGGGCGAGGTGACGGAGGATATGTACCGCTACCCCGGACCCAAGCCCCAGAACAAAGTCATGGGCGTGCTCATGCTCGCCGACGCCGTCGAGGCGGCCAGCCGCACGCTCACCGAGCCGACGCCGCTCAAGATTCGTGGCATGATCCGCCAGATCCTCGACAGTTGCCTGAACGACGGGCAGCTCGACCACACCGACCTCACGCTCTCCGACCTGCACAACGTCTCCGAGGCTTTCCTGCGCGTGCTCGCCAACATCTTCCACCAACGGGTAGACTACCCGGGCTTCGATTTCAACGCCGGAACGAAGCGGGAGAAGCGGCCCCTGGCGGATGCAGTGCGCGCCTCGTGAGACAGCCCGGATGAGAGACACCGACCGAGACATCGTCTTCCAGAACCCCAACCACTATCCGGAGGTGCGCGCCCGCCGCCTGCGCCCCTGGCTGGAGGAGCTTCTGGACGAGCTGGCGCCGCGGGCCGCGAGCCTCGGCGTGCGCTTCTGCGGCGACCGCGAGATGCGCCGCGCCAATCGCGAATACCGCGGACTGGACAAGACGACCGACGTGCTCTCCTTTCCCGGTGAGGAGGGAGAGAGCGCGGACGGTGAGCACCTCGGGGACATCCTGATCTCCGTGCCGGTGGCCCGGCACCAGGCCGCCGAGGCGCATCACGATCCGGAGCGGGAGGTGAAGATCCTGCTCCTGCACGGCGTTCTGCACTGCCTCGGCCATGACCACGAGACCGACCAGGGGCAGATGGAGCGCCTGGAGCGCCGCCTGCGCAAGGTCTGGGTTCCCGATCATGCCTGAGATCCACACCGTGCTCCGCCCCGAGGCGCTGGTCTGGCTTCTCCTGCTGCTGCTGCCGGCGTCGGTGGCCGCCGCCGTCCTCTCGGCGCTCCTCGAACGCAGCGGCCCCATCCGCCTGCGCCACTGGTCCGAGCAGGCGGGCGGCGGGCTGCGCCGCCTGTACGAAAACCCGGTCCGCTTCGGCGTCTACCGCTATCTCCTCTCCCTCGCCGGCCGGCTGGCGCCCATCGTCCTCTTCCTCACCCTGGCCGAGCTGCTGACGGCGTGGAACCGCGCCTTCCCGCGCACCTGGTCGCTCGCCGCCGCACTGCTCCTGGTGGCCGCGACCGAAGCCGGCAACCGCGCTCTCCTGGCCCAGGATCCCGAAGGGGCGCTGCGCTGGCTCACCCGCCTCTACCGCGTGGTGCTCTTCATCCTGACGCCCCTCGTGGCCCTCATTGCGCCAATGGTGCCGAAGCGGTCGCTGGACAGGCGTGAGGAGGACGAAGAGGGGGACACCTCGGCGACCGACGAAGAGATCGAGGCCTTCATCGACGTCGGCACGCGAGAGGGCATCCTGGAGCCGGAGCAGGGCGAGTGGCTGTGGAGCATCGTCGACTTCCGCGACACCCTGGCGCGCAGCGTCATGACACCGCGCATCGACATGATCTGCGCCCCGGTCGACGCCACCCTCGACGCCCTGGCCGAGCGTTTCGTCGAATCCGGCCACTCGCGCATCCCGCTCTATCAGGACAACATCGACCACATTCTGGGCGTCCTGCACATCCGCGACGTGCTGCGTGCCCTGCGCCTGCCCACCCCGCCGGCGGTCCGCGACCTGATCAAGCCGCCGCTCTTCATCCCCGAGACCAAGCCGCTCGGCGAGCTGCTCAAGGAGCTTCAGGCGCGCTTCCAGCAGGTCGCCATCGTGGTCGACGAATATGGCGGCACCGCCGGCCTGGTGACCGTCGAAGACCTCCTCGAAGAGATCGTCGGTGAGATCATGGACGAGCACGAGGCCCTGGTCGCCGAGCTCGAGCCGCTCGACAACGGCGCCTACCGGCTGGACGGCCGCGCCCACATCGAGCTGCTCGACGAGCTGTTCGAAGTCGAGATCGAGGATCCGGAATACGAGACTGTCGCCGGCCTGATCTTCAGCGCCCTCGGCCACGTGCCGCAACCCGGCGAAACGGTCGACTGCTTCGGCCTGCGGTTCACCGTCGAAGCGGTGGCCGACCGCCGCATCCAGACCGTCAAGGTCGAGAGAATTCCGCCCGTCACGGGCGAGGAGAGCGCAAGCTGATGGCAAAATCCGGCACCGTGGCCTTCGTGGGCCGGCCGAACGCCGGCAAGTCGACCTTGATGAACGGCCTGCTCAAAGAGAAGGTCGCCATCGTCTCCGACAAGCCGCAGACCACCCGCCACCGCATGGTGGGCATCCTGTCCAACGAGCGCGGCCAGATGGTCTTCTACGACACGCCCGGCATCCACAAGCCGCTGCACCGGCTGAACCGCCAGATGGTGCACCACGCCATGGACGCCCTGCGCGACGCCGACGTCGTCTGCCTGCTGGTCGACGCCTCCCAGAAGTTTGGCCAGGGCGACGCCTACATGCTCGACCTGATCTCCCAGGCGGACGAGCCGCGCATCCTCGTCCTCAACAAGATCGACCGCATCAGCGACAAGTCGCGCCTCCTCCCGCTCATGGAGCGCTACGCGAAGAGCGCCCTGTTCACCGATCTGATCCCTGTGAGCGCCTTGAAGGAAGACGGCTGCGACCGCCTGCTCGACATCCTCTGGGACAAGCTCCCTGAAGGACCGCCGCTCTACGATCCCGAGCTGCTGACCATCCACCCCGAGCGCTTCCTCGTCGCCGAGCGCATCCGCGAAAAGGTCCTGGAGCTGACCACCGAAGAGCTCCCCTTCTCGACCGCGGTGGTCCTCGACCGCTGGGAAGAGGACGAGGAGAAAGACCTCCTCCGCATCTTCGCCTCCATCCTCGTCGACCGCCCCGGCCAGAAGAAGATCGTCGTCGGCCACCAGGGCTCGATGATCAAGGCCATCGGCACGGCCGCCCGCCTCGACCTCGAACAGTTCCTCGAGCGCCACATCTACCTCGACCTCCACGTCCGCGTCGAGCTCGACTGGCGGGAGGACAAGTCGATCCTGGCGACGCTCGACCGGGATGTGGATTTGATGGGGGAGTAGGTCTCTACCCCGTCTTCTCCACCAGCGTCGGCCGTGTCGGCAGCGGCGCCTCCTCGACGTCGTTCAGCCGGCTGACGTCGATGCTCAGCACGCCCTCGGGGGTCGGCTTGTTGAAGAGATTCGTGAAGCGGGCTCCCCAGATGACTTCGTTCCCCTGGTAGGACGAGCGGCTGTGGACGGTCTGGGAGAACGTCTCGTCGATGCCGGTCAGCAGGATCAGGAACTCGGCGTTGCAGGAGGTCAGCTCACGCTCGGTCACCCCCCAGAGCGGGCTGTCTTCGTCGATGGGGTGGACGATCGTCCAGCTCAAGGGGAAGAAGACCACCTTCTCGCGCTCCAGCCGCAGTGGAAAGAAATCGCGGATGTGAGAGCCCGGCTTGAACCAGCTCAGCAGGACCTTTGCGTTCAGCTCGATGATCTGGTTGCTGCGCGCGTTGGCGATGCGGAACTGGAAGGAGGTGTGGTCCTTGTAGGGCGCGATGATCGCCTTCTCGCTGAACAGGATCTGGGCGGTCGGCCGCGAGAAGCGCGCGAAGAGGATGCCGGTGGCGAGCGCGAAGCCCAGGAGGCCGATCAGCGACTCCAGGATGACCAGGAAGTTCGCCGGCAGGCTGCTCGGGCTCATCGCGCCATAGCCGATGGTGGCGAACGTCTGAACGCTGAAGAAGAAGCACTCCAGATAGCGACCGCCGAGCGTCACCGCATTCACGCCGGCGAGTGCGCCCGGGCCGCAGGCCGCGTAGGCCGCCGCGAACAGGCCGTTGATCCCGAGGTAGAAGAGGATGATCAGTCCCAGGAAGCGGGGCCAGGTCATCGTCAGCAGGTCGTGGTAGAGGCTCAGCGAGGCGAAGGGCTTCAGGCCCTCGCGCACGACGTTGAAGCTGCCGTTCCGGTTGAGCAGCCGCTGCCGGCTCTCGCGGGCCACCACCGAGCCGAAGCCCAGGTCTCTGTTTGGATCGTCTTGTTGGTTTGCCATCTTCGTCCGCACGTGTCGACCAAAATATCTCACGACACGGCATTCGAACGCGAGATCGGATACCATGGCACCGCGACCGACGCACTGTAACCATGGAGGGTTCGCGATGCAGAGCCGTGGAAAAGACAAGACGACCGCCGGCATCCTGGCGATCTTGTTGGGATGGCTGGGGGTCCACCACTTCTACCTGGGATCGACCGGAGCGGGAGTTGTCTCGATCGTCGCCTGCTGCAGCCTCGGGGGTCTCGGCGGCCTTGTCGAGGGAGTGCTTCTCCTGATCATGGACCAGAACGAGTTCGACCAGCGGTACAACTATCGCACGCCGGAATCGATGGAGTTCGTCTTCATGAAGCCGGCCAACTTGACCCCGCCTCCGCCGTCGGCCCCGCAGCCGCCTTACCAGGGTTGATTCACAGGGGCAGGAGCGCCGGCCGCGAGACCGGCGCTTCTCCGTTTCCGGAGATCATCTCCCCGTGACGCTGATCACCGCCGAGGCACTTCTCCTCGACGTCATGGATCTCCATGACCGCGACCGGATCGTCACCTTCCTGACCCGCGAGCTGGGGAAGAAGAAGGGAGTCGCCAAAGGCGCGCGGACGAAGCACAGCCGCTTCGGCGGCCAGCTCCAGCCGCTCGCCAAGGTGCAGGTGACCTGGTTCGAGAAGGATGGCCGGGATCTCGGCCGCATCTCGTCCGTCGAGCTGGTGCGGCCGGCGCACCGCCTGCAAGAGGATCTCGAAGGCATCCTGCTCGGCAGCTACCTGGCCGACCACATGCTCGAGTTCGCGCAGGAGAACGAGGCCTCCGACCACCTCTACCGTCTGCTCGACTCGACGCTCGACGCGCTGCTCGCGGGGGTGGACCGCGACCTCGCGGCGCGATATTTTGAGGCCTGGGTTTTGCGGTTGGCGGGAGTCTTCCCCTCCCCTCGCGCCTGCCCTGCCTGCGGCCGGCCGTTCGAGGCGGCGGAGGGCGGAGCGGGCGCGGTCCTGCCGCCCAACGACGAGACACTGCTCTGTTTCGACTGCGGTGGACGCGGCGGCCTCGTGGTGACGCCCGAGACGCTGGATTTCCTGCGCCAGATCGGCCGGGAGAGCCTGCCGAGTGTCTTTGCGGGGGCTGCGGGGGCCGAGGGAGGATCGGGAGGGCTGCCGCCCGCGGCGATCCTGCGGCAGGTGGAGACCCTTTGCGTGCGGGTGCGGCGCCAGTTCCTCCAGCGGGAGCTGCGCAGCTACGATGTCATCCAGAAGACGCGCGCAGGGATCTAGGAGGATGACTTAGGGAGACGATGAGCTTATGCAGACTTTACAGGACCTGATCCTCCGGCTTTCCGAGTTCTGGGCGCGCGAAGGGTGCGTGTTGCAGCAGCCGCTCGACCTCGAGGTCGGCGCCGGCACGATGCATCCGGACACCTTTCTGCGCGTCCTCGGCCCCGAGCCCTGGCGGGTGGCCTATGTCCAGCCGTCGCGCCGTCCGGCGGACGGCCGCTACGGTGACAACCCGTTCCGCCTCGGCAAGCACCTCCAGTTCCAGGTCGTTCTCAAGCCGGCGCCGCTCGACGTGCAGCGGCTCTACGTGCGCAGCCTGGAGGCGATCGGCCTCGACCTCGCGGACCACGACCTCCGCTTCGAGGAGGACAACTGGGAGGCGCCCACCCTCGGTGCCTGGGGGGTCGGCTGGCAGGTGATGCTCGACGGCATGGAGATCACCCAGTTCACCTACTTCCAGCAGGCCGGCGGACTGGAGCTCAAGCCGATCAGTGCCGAGATCACCTACGGCCTGGAGCGGCTGACCATGTTCCTGTCGCTCTCGCGGAGCATCTACGAGATGGACTGGGTCGAGGGCCTCCCCTACGGTCAGGTGCGCAAGCAGGAGGAGTACGAGCTCTCCAAGTACTACTTCGAGGTGGCGGATGTCGCCTTCCTCCAGCAGCAATTCGACGGCATGGAGCGCGAGGCCGGCCGGTGCCTGGAGGCCGGCCTGGTGCTGCCCGCCTACGAGCACGCCCTCAAGTGCTCGCATGCGTTCAACGTTCTTGACGCGCGCGGAGCGGTCTCCGTCACCGAGCGCGTCGGTCTCATGAAGCGGGTGCGCGACCTCGCCGTCGGCTGCGCCCGCGCCTATGTGGAGAGCCGCGAGCGGCTCGGCTTCCCGCTGCTGCGCGGCGAAGGCGATGCGGTCGCCGCGGTCTCGGAAGAGGTGGTGGACAATGCTCGGTGAGTACTTACTGGAAGTGCGCAGCGAAGAGATCCCGGCCCGCATGCTGGAGCCCGGCGTGCGCGAGCTGGCGACCCGCGTGTTCGAAGAGCTGGTGTCGCGCAACCTGGCGCCGGCCGCCGTGGAGACCGGCTATGCGCCGCGCCGCCTGGTGCTGGTGATGACCGGTCTCCCCGAGCGCGAGCCGGATCGCGAAGAGCAGGTGATGGGGCCGCCGGTGCGCGCCGCCTTCACCGCGGACGGCGCGCCCACTCCGGCGCTGATCGGCTTCGCCAAGCGCTGCGGCGTCGAGCCGGACCAGCTCGCCCGCGTCACCACCGACAAGGGCGAGTATCTCGCCGCCACCAAGAAGACCGAGGGGAAGCCCACCGCCGACGTGCTCGCCGAGATCGTGCCGCGCACCCTGGCCGGCATCTCCTGGGCGAAGACGATGCGGTGGGGGAGTGGCGAAGGCCCCTGGGTGCGCCCGGTGCACGGCGTCGTCTCCCTGTTCGACGGCGCGGTCGTGCCGTTCACCTTCTTCGGCGTCGCGGCCGGCGACACCACCGAGGGCCACCCGAATCTGTCGCCCGCGCCGTTCCAGGTGACCGGTGCCGAGGCCTATCGCCGCGAGCTCGCCCGGCGCGACATCGAGGTCCGCCCGGCCGAGCGCCGGAAGACCCTCGCCGGCACCATGCAGAAGCGTGCCGAAGCGCTCGGCGGCATTCTGGTGGACGATCCGGGCCTGCTCGACAAGCTGGCCGCCATCTGTGAGATCCCCGGCGTCATGGAAGGGCATTTCGACGAAAGCTTCCTCGAGCTTCCCGCCGAGGTCCTCGCCACCAGCCTGCGCGACCATCAGAGCGCTCTCACCGTCGAAGCGCCCGGCGGCGGCGATGGTTCCAGATTGACCCTTTTGCCCTGTTTCCTCACCGTCATGGACCGCCCGGACGATCCGAAAGGCCGCGCGCGCTCCGGCAACGAGTGGGTCGTCGCCGCCCGTCTCGCCGACGCCCGCTTCTTCTATGGCGAAGACCGCAAGGCCGGCCTCGCGCACCGCGCCGGGCAGCTCGACCGCCTCGCCTTCCACGAGCGCCTGGGGAGCTACGCCGCCAAGGCCGAGCGCCTGGCCTCCCTGGTGACGGTGATCTGCGATGCGCTGGGCTGGACCGAAGAGAAAGACGCGGCGGTCACCGCCGCCCGTCTGCTCAAGGTCGATCTCGCCACCGAAATGGTGAAGGAGTTCACGTCCTTGCAGGGGATCGTGGGCGGTATCTACGCCCGCGAGGAAGGGCATCCCGAAGCCGTCTGGCAGGCGGTCTACGATCAGTATCTGCCCGCCTCGACCGAGGACCGCATCCCGCGCGGCCGCGCCGGCCTGGCCGCGGGCCTCGCCGACCGACTCGACACCCTGGTGGGCATCTTCGGCCTCGGCCTCATCCCGACCGGCAGCAAGGACCCATTCGGTCTTCGCCGTGCCGCCCAGGGGATCGTCCGCATCGCCCTCGAAGGCAACCTCGCGCTCGACCTCGAAGCCGTCGCCGCGGAAGCCGCCAAGCTCTTCGGAGACCGGGTGAAGAGGGGGGCCGCGCAGATCCTCGACGACCTGCGCCCCTTCCTCCACGACCGCATCCGCTACGTCCTCGGGCTCCGCGGCTACGCCTACGACGAGATCGAAGCCGCGCTGGCTGTCGGAGTCACCAACCTGCCCGACCTCGCCGCGCGGGTCGATGCCCTCCACCGCATGCGCGAAGAGCCCGGCTTCCTGACCGTCGTCCAGGCCGCCAAAAGAATCGCCAATATCGTCAAGGACGCATCCGAGAATCCCCTCGACGCCTCCCTGCTCGCCGAGCCGGCTGAGAAAGACCTCCACGCCGCCTTTGCCGGTTTGCGCCACGAAGTCGAAGAAGCCGCCGCCTCCCGCGATTACGATCGCTGCCTGCGCCGCATCCTCGACCTCGCGCCCGTCCTCGATCGCTTCTTCGTCGAGGTCCTCGTCATGGCCGAAGATCCGAAAGTCCGGCAGAACCGGATCGCTCTGCTGCAATCGATCGGCCGGACCGTCTCAAGGACGGCGCGGCTGACCGAGGTGGTGGTGGACAAGGCGGAGGCGCGGGGGAAGGTATGAGGGGCCAACAGAAGCTCATCACGCGTCACATTTTTTTCCTCCTGACCCTCGCGGCCCTGCTGGCTCTCGCCGCCTGTAGCGGGAGCAGCAGCCCGACAGATCCTGGTACGCCGTTGCCGAACGTTGCCGGGTCGTGGACGGGGTCGTGGGGCGTGGCGAATTTCGGGGTCCGCAGCACGATGAATCTGTCCCAGGATGCCAAGGGGAACGTGACGGGGACCGTGGGCATCCTGGGGGCCAATCAGGCGATCGTCGGCACGGTGACGGCGACTCGTTTCTCCTGGCATCTGGCGGCTACCGGCTGTCAGACGTTCGTGGGCGATCTCGATCTCACGATGACCGCCGGCTCGGTCACCGCCATGGCGGGCACTGCCACACAGGACAACCGGGGCTGCCTGGCCGGCGGCGTCGTGACCAGCGGACGCATGTCGCTGACACACCCGTGACGTGAAAACTCTGAGTTGACTCCCTTGTCGTGGGACGATAGACTCCAAGAGATTACTACAAGTTGTTCTGGGACCCAGGCCGCTGGCTTGTGATGTCTGGCTGTGTGCCTCTTGGCGCCTGTTCGTTGCACGTCTTCAAAGGGAGAAAAGATGCTTGACCGCACAGTGGCTCTCGGGCTCGGCGTACTGCTGTCATGTGCCGCGCTCGCCGGCGCTCAGACATGGACACCGCTCGTTCATCAACCCACCTTCTTCGCCAGCACAGCTCACCTGCTCACCGACGGCACCGTGATGGTGCATGACGAGGAAAGCAAGAACTGGTGGCGGCTCAAACCGGACAGCACAGGCAGCTACGTCAATGGCACCTGGTCGCAACTGGCGAGCCTGCCCGCGGGGTACACGCCGCTTTACTATGCGTCAGCGGTGCTGGCTGACGGCAGGGTCGTGGTGGAAGGCGGCGAATACAATGGAGGCAGCACCGGGGTGTGGACGACATTGGGTGCGATCTACAACCCGACGACCAACTCCTGGACTTCGATTATGCCTCCAACGGGCTGGACTCTCATCGGCGATGCGCAGAGCGTGGTTCTTGCCGATGGAACGTTCATGCTGGCCAATATCATTACGTCCCAGACGGCTTTGTTGAACGCCTCCACCCTGACCTGGACGATCCTGCCCGGTACGGGCAAGACCGGGCGCCACGATGAAGAGGGTTGGAATCTGCTGCCGAACGGCAAAGTCCTGACGATCGATTGCAACAACACGGCCAACCTGACGAACTCGGAGCTCTTCAACCCCGCCACAGGGGTCTGGTCGAGCGCCGGCAGCACGATCGTCAAGCTGCCGGACCTCTTTGCGGACGGCAGCGGCTCGCACGAGATCGGGCCCGCCGTCCTCCGTCCCGACGGCACGGTTTTCGCTGTCGGTGCGACTCCCAACACCGCCGTGTACAACTCGTCGACGGGCGTCTGGACGGCCGGACCGACCTTTCCGAACAATCTTGATTCTGCCGACGGCCCTGCCTCGATCCTGCCGAACGGCAATGTCCTGGTCGCTGTCAGCCCGGGGATTTTCAACTCGGGCATTCAGTTCTTCGAGTTCAACGGCACGACTCTGACGAGCGTGCCGAACACACCCAACGGACCCGGAGAGCCTTCGTTTGTCGGGCGGATGTTGGTGCTTCCCACCGGTCAGGTTTTGTTCACCGACGGCTCGACGGACATCCGGGTCTACACGGCGAGCGGAACCTACCAGGCTGCCTGGCAGCCGACGATCACCTCCTCGCCGTCTGTGGTGACGGTTGGAACCACCGGCTATTCCATCTCCGGCACGCAGTTCAACGGTCTCTCGCAGGGCGCCATGTACGGCGACGACGCGCAAGCGGCCACCAACTATCCCCTGGTCCGGATCACCAACAACGCGACGGGTCATGTTGCGTACGCAAAGACCCATAACCACAGCACGATGGGTGTGGCGACTGGATCCACGATCGTCTCGACTCAGTTCGACGTGCTCGCCGGCACCGAAATCGGACCGAGCACTCTCCAGGTCGTCGCCAATGGAATCCCTTCGGATCCGGTGGCAGTGCAGGTGGCCAACAGCTCGTTGGATTTCTACACGGTGACTCCGTGCCGGCTCGTCGACACCCGGAATGCGATCGGTCCGCTCGGTGGCCCGGTGCTGGCGCCGGTCTCCCAGCGCGCGTTCACGTTCGCCGGGGCCTGCGGTGTGCCGGCCGATGCCAAAGCCGTGTCGCTCAACGTCACCGTCACCCAGCCACTCGCGCCGGGCGATTTGCGGATGTTCCCGGCGGATCAGACCACTCCCTTGGCGAGCGCGATCAACTTCGGGCTGGGCCAGACGCTGGCCAACAACATCATCCTGGCCCTCGACGGGACCGGTTCGGTCAAGGTTCAGAACGATGCCGTGGGAACGGTGCATCTGATCCTTGACGTGAACGGTTACTTCAAGTAAGCACGAACAGGCCGCAGCCCTGAGCGCGGCTGCGGCTTGTCCCTATCTAATTTCCAAACCCCGCGGATCCGCCCGGCGGGAAGAATCCGTTCTTGGCGACCGGCACGCAGAGCTTGTCGGTTGTCGTCACCACCACGTTCTCCGGCGGCAACCCCATGCCCCGCAGCACCGGGTTGAGGTGGGTCAGGGTGAGCGGCCGGTTGAGCGGCTGGCCTTGGATCGGATAGCAAAGTACGTCCGAGTACTGAATGATGGGGAGCACGGTGTCCGGCGGAGTCTGCTTGTTCTTGCTGACCGGTACGCACAACTGGTTGGGAGGGAGGGCCGCGAACTTGGCGGTCTCAGTCGGCAGAGTGCTGAAGAGCGGATTCAGATGGGGCAGGTTGATCGGCTGCGTCCCCACGACCTGATGGCTCTCGACGCGGTAGCACTTGACGTCGAGCGCGTCCGGAGGCGGCACGATGGTCTCTTTGTAGACCGGAACGCAGAGATCCTGCGGCTCGCGCCCGGCCTATGTCGACACCACAGGAAATACGATGTGTCTACAATTCAAGGGTGCGTCTCGGAGTCAAAGCGGGACAAGCAATCGCGAATTTCTTGTGACGCTCCAAGCTAGGCGAGGGCTCGGGTTGCGGAGGCTGGCCGGGAGTGGTATTCTCCTATATCGCAATATACCCATATGTCGCACGGAGGGGACGTCATGCCTGATTTCCGCGCACGCTGTCAGCATTCTCTGTTTTTCGCCCTCTTGCTAATTGCAGCGACCTTTTGCGCTGCCTGTAGTGAGAGCCATCGCAGTCCAACCGACCCAGAGGCTGCCCCGGCCGCCTCGGTGAGCACGATGAAAGCGGCCAGCTCCACGAGCGCGACGGGGCCCGCGAGCGCTCAGCTCATCGCGAACAAGAGCAATGGCCACGGCGGGGGGGGCGGACACGGAAAGCCGGGGGGCGACCTCACCCTGGCGATCCAGCCTGATGTCTGGAACACCAACTGGTCGCACAGCCAGGGTACGGTCTCAGCCCTCATTGACGGCAGCGATCTGGACAAGATCGACCTTTCCTCGATCGTCCTCATCGGCAAGACGGGTGGTACGCCGGTACCGGCGCAGCGCGCGCAGCTCGCCGGCAACCACGTGCGCGCCTTCTTCCTCCAGAGCGCTGCGATCGGCAGCCTCGACCATCCGAAGAGCGGTGACGTGGTGCAGGTGACGGTTCGATTCAATATCGCGGGTGCGAGCAAGAGCCTCACCGACCAGGTTCGCATCGTCGGACCGGGCGGCGGCGGAGGTGGCGGTGGCGAGGTCCATCTCACGCTGCAGATCCAACCCGACAGTTGGAACACGAACTGGGCTCACAGCTCGGGCACGGTCACCGCGCTCATCCGCGGCGACGGCCTCAGCAAAGTCGACCTGAAGTCCATCGTGCTGATCGGCACCGACACGACCGCGGCGCCACTTCCCGCCCAGCGGGCCGCGCTGACGGGAAACCACATCCGGGCCTGGTTCGCGATGTCGGACGCCTACAAGACTCTCGACACGCCGAAGCCGGGGGAGAGGCACAAGATCACCATCGAGCTGATGGCGGACGGTACCAAGACCGATCTGACCGCCCAGATCCGCGTCGTCGGCCCGGGTCATTGAGGTTTTGTCGAAGCCGGGAAAGCTGCTTTTCCCGGTTCAGTCTGTCTCAGAGTCTTTCTCCGCGCCCCGGCGGTAGGCCGGGGCGCGGAGATCGTGCCTAGCGCCAGTAGCCGCGGGTGTAGAAGTGGTGGTGGTTGCGGTAGCTGTAGCGCGGGGTGATCCACACCGCGCGCGGGTGCGGCGGGCGCGCCCAGAAGCCCGGCACCCAGGTGGAGATGTAGTTGGGGCCCTGCCAGTCCTGGTAGCCCGGCACCCAGACCTGCCCGTAGGCGGCGCCGTTGCCGTAGCTCTCATCGTAGTTGTCGTAGTTGTCGTCGGTCACGTAGCTGTCGTCAGTCACGTAGCCGTCGTAGGCATAGCCAGGCTCATAGACATAGCCGGGGGCGTAGCCGAGCTCGAAGCCGATCCCAACGCCGTAGTCGTACCCATAGCCGCCATAGCCGCCGCGGTAGCCGTAGCCGCCGCGGTAGTCGCGGCCGTGGGAATAGCCGCCACGGTAGCCGTAGCCCCCGCCATGGCTGTAGCCGCCGCCGTTGTGGCTGTAGCCACCGCCGCCGTGACTGCCGCCGCCGCCGCGGCTGTAGCCACCGCCGTTATGGTTATAGCTGCCGCCCCCGTTGTGGTTATAGCCACCGCCGCCGTTGTGGTGGTCGCCACCGCCGCCGCCGTGGCTGGAGCCACCCCCGCCACGGTTATAGCCCCCGCCACCCCCGTGCCCGGAGCCGCCGCTGTGGCTGGAGCCGCCACCGCCGCTATGACCATGGCTGCCGCGCCCTTCAGCGAAGGCGGGGGCCGTCATTCCGACCAAGGACGCCAGGGCGGCGAAGTAGATCGCAGGAACAAGAGTCCGTTTTGCGCTCATTGAGTCGAACCTCCTACCCGAGGATACCCGGAAAATCGAGTGGCCTGCGGGCTTGATGTGGATATAGACCAGTGCAAGTTCGTTGCCTGGCTTTCTCTCCCCTGGGAGACGCCCTGATCTGTCATCCGTGGAGATCGGGGAGTCCTGGTGGGAGGACGAATGACAAGTCCGCGGCGTCGCAGGGCGGCTTTCCGCAAGCGATCGATCTGGTGGAGAAGCAGAGGCGCCACGCCGTCATCCTGAGGACGAGCCCGGCGAGTCGGAAGGATCTGGGCGCAGGGAAGGTGCCGTCCACAGGAAGCCGCCTCGCGGCACCGCCGGCTGAGACAGGGTGCAGCACCGCTTCAGCCGCCAGCCGGAAGCTTGCGGACCGCCGCCGCAAGCTTCAGTCGCCGGCCGGAAGCTTGTGGGCCGCCGCCGCAAGCTTCAGTCGCCCGCCGTAAGCTTGCGGACCGCCGCCGCAAGCTTCTGCCGCCAGCCGTAAGCTTGCGGACCGTCGCCGTAAGCTTCTGCCGCCGGCCGGAAGCTTGCGGACCGCCGCCGCAAGCTTCTGCCGCCAGCCGGAAGCTTGCGGATCGCCGCCGCAAGCTTCTGCCGCCATCCGTAAGCTTGCGGACCGCCGCCGCAAGCTTCTGCCGCCGGCCGTAAGCTTGTGGACCGCCGCCGCAAGCTTCTGCCGCCATCCGAAAGCTTGCGGACCGCCGCCGTAAGCTTCTGCCGCCCGCCGGAAGCTTGTGGACCGCCGCCGCAAGCTTCTGCCGCCATCCGTAAGCTTGCGGACCGCCGCCGTAAGCTTCTGCCGCCGGCCGGAAGCTTGTGGATCGCCGCCGCAAGCTTCTGTGGGCCGGTCGAAGCTCCCCTGACGGTTTGGTAAGGTTCCTGGCCGCAAGAGGAGCTCCCCCGGCGGCTTTGTGAGCTTCCTGCTCCCTGGCCCTTAGTTCTACTTTGTCACACCGGCACTGCCGTCAACTGCCGTCGTCAGGGTCTTGATTTCGGGTACATCAGAGGGTAGAGTTTCGGCTCGGCGCTACGGCGTTGTCCGCGGGAGATAC